>Ga0213866_10000084_pt1 | contig 72772 bp, 60 predicted proteins | sample PICome_11_FD_160079 | JGI IMG/M metagenome (GOLD analysis project Ga0213866, IMG submission 160079) | Coastal seawater microbial communities near Pivers Island, North Carolina, United States - PICO284 | ecosystem: Environmental > Aquatic > Marine > Coastal | place: USA: North Carolina...
AGTTTCAGCAAGTCATCCAACGCTTCCCGAGTGCTCGCATCGAAATTGTAGGCCATACCTGCGATATCGGATCTGCCAACGGCAACCTCAAACTCAGCCAACAACGCGCGAAGTCGCTTCATGATTTCCTCCTCTCAAAGGGAATTCAGGCAGCTCGCCTCAAGTTCCGGGGAGTTGGCGAAACCGAACCAGCCGTACCCAACACCAGCGAAACCAACCGTCGTCAGAATCGACGAGTTGAAGTTGAAATCCTCGACTAATTCTCCGCTTTGGAAACCACTCCCTACGGGACCACCGACGAAGGTCAAACCATCCGTCTCTTCACGCTGACGAACACATCCGGAGTTGAAGTTCGGCTTTGCGAATATGGCGCAATCGTCGCGGCCGTGAACACCCCGGATCGTAACGGCAGGGTTGCCAACATCACGCTCGGGAAGGACTCGTTCAAGGGCTGGTTGGAAAACCCAAACTACCTCGGCGTCACCGTGGGCCGCTACGGAAACCGTATCGCAAAAGGCAAATTTTCTATCGACGGCACCGACTACAAACTGGCCACCAACAACGACCCCGGCGGTATCCCCTGCCACCTCCATGGTGGTATCAAGGGATTCGGCCAAGTCCACTGGAAGGGGCAACCGGTCATCCGCCCTAAAGCCAGCGGAGTCTGTTTCACCTACTACTCGGATGCCGGTGAAGAAGGCTATCCCGGCAATCTCACTGCCATCGTCACCTACTGGCTCACCGAAGACAATGAGCTCATCTTTGAGGCGAAAGCCAAGACCGATGCCCCCACGCCGGTCAATCTCATTAATCACACTTATTGGAACCTTTCCGGCAAACCCACCAAAACCATTTTGGATCACGAACTGCAATTAATTGCTGATCATTTCCTTCCCACCACGCCCGGTTTAATTCCGACCGGCAAAAAAGAAAGCGTTCAAGGAACCCCCATGGACTTCACCAGGCCCACCCGGATCGGAGAACGGCTCAAGAATGACTTCGAGCCTCTTAAATTCGGAAACGGCTACGACCACTGCTGGGTTCTCCGGGAAAAGGCTGCCGGAGAATTAAGCACTGCTGCTATCGTACACGACGGGCAAAGCGGACGTGTCCTTGAAATAATGACAGACCAACCCGGAGTGCAATTCTACACGGGGAACTTCCTTCCCCATAAATACACCGGACTCTGTCTCGAGACCCAGGCTTTCCCCGACTCGCCGAATCAACCTGATTTCCCGAACACTATTCTGAGACCCGGCGAGACCTACTCCCACACCTGCGTTTTTAAATTCTCAACGCGGTAAGATCATTTAACGGGTTTCGAAAGAATCCGATTGCAAGGCCCAGCACTTCCCTTCCTCATTCTCTATGAGGAGACGATAGTAGTATTTTGTTCCCGGCTTCAGCTTCCCAAGCCGAAAGTGATTGTTCCCTGCTGAAAGTTCTTGAGGAGTCGTAGAGGCGGTCCAGACCCGATCCTTCGAGAACAACTCTTCACTCGCTCTTCCGCGCTCGGTGCCATGTAATTTTCGAGAGGCAAAAGTGAGAGCATCCACTTCGCCATACCAGACCACCCCTTTGGCCGCTGCCCCCGGAGCTGCAAGCTGATAAGAGATCGTCGCAGATTCGGAGTCAGCCGCGATCAGCTGGCTCTCACCAATCTCCGCCGGCAGCCGATAGAGCCCCTTCAAGATCTCAGGACGGAGGTAACACGGAATCTCATGACGGTGATTAGACTTCACCTCGGCAGGAACCTCGCGAAAATCCAATCCGCCGGTCATCATCCTAAACCAGTGATCTTTGCTGATCGCGATTCCATGATTTTGAAAATGGGCTTTGGTCGTCATTCGATCCACTTGAAAAATCTCTCCCGCAGCATCAACGAACCATCCCCTTCGATCCAACACACGTTCGATGTCTCCCGTTCGCTCCACTTGAGGCGGCCCCGGAATCTCACAAAATGAGGAAGCCCGGACCGTCGCTTTCGTATTTTTGCGAGGCACCTTGTTCCCCATTGCGTAGAGAATCCACCGCTTCTTCCCTTCATCGAAAAGATAACCATAGTAGGTGTGATAAATCCCGTTCTTCTCAACCCGCAGTGCCTGAATGACCGACCCGGGTCGATGCGCATACGGGACCCAGTTACGAACTTTCACGCCCGAGCCCTCGTGCCCAAATCCACTGAACTCCGCCCGGGGGTTTCCCGTCGCCAATAAATGGGGCATCTGCTCAAGCTGAGGGAGCTTTTCCTTCGCTCCCTTTTGCGAGAGCGCCCACATTGAAAAATTCACCACTCCGGCCGCCCGCTGGTCGTCCCCGAAACCAGCGCCGAAGTACCCGAAATCTGTCGTCATTGGACTGTAGCTTGACCCCCTTGACGAACTCCTACTTTCAAAAATCCACATCACCGGCTCCGGACATTTCTCCGACCAGTAACGAGTATGGATAGCGGCAGGCCGCCACCGGGCGCGCAGTAGCGCGATATCTTTCACCTGATCACCCGACAAAGTCAGCGACTTAATCCCGGCCGCTCTCTCTGGGTTCCCGCCGCGCTCGATAACCACGGTCTGCCTGCCCTTTACGACTGGAAGGACGATTTCCTGCTCTCCCACCTTCCCATCGAACTCAAGGGAAAACTCACGCTCCTTGCCTCTCATCGAAACCCACCATCTTTCTCCCTCTCCCACCTTTCCAAATCCGTTCCCCGGCTCGATCGTCATCTTCACGTCACCCTCCGACCCGGACCATAAATACCACCTTGCAGAGGCTTCCCCGGTTCCAGGAACAAACTCAAGTTCAGAAAAGGAAACCTTAATAAACTCCTTCCAGTCATCGTCACCAGCCCGCTGACCTGTTGCCCTGACTTTCCCTTTTTCGAAAAAGCCATTCGTCGCATTCAGGACCAACTTACCGCCCTCTCCACTCTGGACTAGATGGAACACTCCATCCTCCGCACCCGCCATCCTCTTAGGAGAATCGCCGAAAAGAGGTAAAGAAACGACAAGCATCATAGAAACGGCAGATTTCATGACCCGACTCTACGGACTTCGACCCCTTCCGCCTATCAAAACCCTCCCGCTTGACGCCCCTCCTTCCAATGTTAAATCTCAGCCATGGCGAAAGTTACCATCTACCATTTCAATCATTGAGGTTCATCCACAAATGCCTTGGCGGTCGCCGAGGAACTCGGAGTGAATCACGAAGTCATCCTTTACATCAAGACGCCCCCCGATGAAGCGACACTCATGAAAATCGTCGAAGTTCTCGAAGATCCGGTTGAAGATTTAGTACGCAAAGACTCCAAGTTTAAAAAACTTGAACTCAACCCCGAAGACTACGTCGACAATCCCAAGGCAGTCGTCGACATCCTAGTGAAGCACAAACAGCTCCTCCAGCGACCTGTTTTGGTCACCAAAGACAAGGCGATCATCGGACGCCCCAAGCAACGGATCATAGAATTCCTCAGCTCGTAAGGGACTGCGGGTGACAGATCAAATTATCAGGATCGTATCTCACCTTGACCGCCCTGAGCCGAAGCAGGCTTGGCCCGTAATAGGCTTCAAGCGGATTCTCCAGAGTAGCATCCGGATAATTGCGGTAGTGCGCCTTCGCTCCAATCGCTTTCCGCAAAGCAGTAACGTTTGCGATCAACGCCTCCCGCTGACTCTTTCTTTGCCAGTAGGCCTGAATCTCGCCCATAAAGGGATACTCACGGTGAGGATAGGCTGAATCGGGGCCCCGGGTAATCGCACCTCCCAATGTATTCACTTGGAAAATCAGCCCCCCTGTCCCCATCACCTTTTCCGCAACCTCGCCGGAGGCATGCTCAACATCTTTGAATCCGTGGTAGAATCCTCCGCTGACATTGTAAAAAGGAAGTGGCCCGGCTTGCCCGTAGTAGCGCGCCAGGGCTTTGGCCGTCGGTGAATTTAGCCCGCCCTTTGAGCCAAAACCAATTCGCTCCATGGCCGCAGCCGCCTTACGAAAAGCAGGGCCTCCGGTGGTGAAAGAGGTTGTCATCAAAACCGTGATTTGCCGGCCGTTGAAGACAAAGCCCGAGAAAACCGGCTCAGGCAACCCGGCGGCGAGCTCAAACCAATCGCGCATCATCTCCACCGCCTTCTTTGCGGAAAATCCCCTTACCACAAACCTTTGGGCTCCGAAGGTCGATCTCACCGCACGGGTTTGAAATTCCATCGAGGTCACCACCCCAAAGTTCCCATTCCCCCCGCCCCGACAGGCCCAGAGCAGCTCCGGGTCGTCTTTCGAGTCCACCAATTCTCCCTTTCCATTCACCATCTTCACCCTCTGCATATGGTCGGAAGTCAGCCCCCACTGCCTCGCGAACAGTCCATACCCGCCCCCGAGGGCCAGCCCGCCCAATCCCACTCCGGCACACGATCCGGCTGGTAAGATCCGCCCCTTGGGCAAAAGAACATCATAGAGCTTGCCCAGCTTCACCCCGGGCCCCGCAATCAACTCCTTGGACTCGGGAAAATAAGCCCGCTGCGACATTCCACTCAGATCGATCGACAGGCTGCCATCACTCATCGAGCTCCCAATAAAACAATGCCCACCCGATTTTACCGAAACCGAGAGATTCTCATTTCGCGCAAAAGTGATCGCCTTGCGAACTTCCTCCTCACTTTGACAGGATGCAATATAGGCGGGCTTTGGCGACAGGTCCGAATTGAAAAGCTGGCGTGCCTGGTCGTATCCAGTCTCCCCGGGCTTTAGGTATTCCTCTTCCGCCTTCATTATGAACGGCATACCCGCAAAAATCGAGGTCCCCACAAACTGGCGTCGCTTCATGGCCCGGAAACTGTCACGAAAAAAACAAAAATTTGAGGACTAAATGCTCCGCTTGTGCGTTATACTCAACACGTATGAAAAATATAATTGCCCTCACTTCTCTTCTAGCATTCGGATCTTTCGCAAGCGCTCAGGAAGCTCCCGCCGCCAAAAAATGCCCCACCAGCAAGTGTGCCGCTAGCAAATGCGAGGCTGGAACCTGTGCTGACGAATGCTGTGGTCCCATGGTGAAGCTCGCTGTCACCGGTCTTGAAAAAGAAGGTGCTGCCGAGACCGCCAAAATCGCTCTTGGAGCCATGGCCGGCATCACCCACTGCTCGACCTGTGCCGAGTCCGGAACTGTCATGGTCAAGTATGACGCCAACAAAATGAAGGTCGCCGACATCGAAAAATCTGTCTCTCAGAACGGAATCAAGGTCACCGGCCATAGAACTTCGGTTAAGGTCAAGGGCCTCGCCTGCCAATCCTGCAGCAACCATCTCACCACCGTCCTCGCCAAGACCGAAGGTGTCGTGAACGTCGATAAGGTCTGCCACATGAGCGGAACCGTAAACGTCACCTTTGACGCCAAGAAGACCGACGCCAAAAAAATCAAGGCAGCCATCAACACCTCCAAGTATAAAGTCGTGGAATCCGCTAAGCCAGCTCCTGCTGCAGCGCCCCAAAGCTAGATCCTAATTTCACCTGTTGTTTCTATTCGGCGGTCACTCCCTTTGCGGGGAGTGATCGTTCTTTTTGCAACGACAGGGGCATCATCACCCGATAGATCCCAAATACCCGTCAAGTAGCATTGGAATGATAAAATCTTTCTTGCTGGCCCTCTCACTTGCCGCTGGCCCGGCTCTTCTCGCCGAAACCGGATTCACCAGGGATTCGCAACGTCAGGAAGGTGTTCCGGTGGGTAAGGTCACACGTCACGAGCATCGCAGCAAGATCTTCGAGGGAACCTTGCGCCAATACTACCTTTACGTTCCCGCCCAATACAAGACCTCCGAACCCGCTGCGGTGATGGTCTTTCAAGATGGCCATGCCTACGTCGATGACAAAGGCCAGGCTCGCGCCACCATCGTGCTCGATAACCTCATTCACCGCGGCGAAATTCCCGTCACGATCGGGATCTTCATCAACCCCGGCGTCTATGACAAAAGAATCGACGGCCGACAGAATTGGTCAACCGGTAAAAAAACGAAGTCCAGCAACCGCAGTGTCGAATACGACTCCCTCAACGAGGCCTACGCCCGCATGCTTGAGACCGAAGTCCTCCCCGAAATTGGTAAAAATTTCACCCTCACAAAAAACCCCGAACGCCGTGTCATCTGTGGAGCTAGTTCCGGCGGCATCTGCGCCTTCACCGTCGCCTGGGAGCGGCCCGACCTCTTCCGCAATGTCATCAGCCACATCGGCAGCTTCACCAATATCCGCGGCGGTCACGTCTATCCCGCACTCGTCCGCAAGGAAAAGAAACGCCCCCTTCGGGTCTGGCTTCAGGACGGACGCAACGACCTCGACAACTCCCACGGCAATTGGTGGCTCTCGAACCAACAAATGGCCAAGTCCCTCGCCTTCGCCAAATACGATTACAAATTCGTCGCCACCGACGGAGGCCACAGCATCGAGGACGGGGGCAGACTTCTTCCCGACGCCCTCCGCTGGATTTGGCGAAAATGAGCGGGTTCGCATCACTCCTTTTCATTCCATCCGTTTTCCCCGCAGCTGGACCTACTTCCTCACTGGTCCAGATCGAATCACCTGAAGCGAAGGCGGGATTTTACTTTCATCATCCCCTCCAACTCTCCATTTCTGGACCCAAATAGAAATTATTTCCTCGGACAGCTAATCATCCCCCTCTACTCCGATCCAACGGCACCTTTTCTCTCTTACTGGCCAAAGTAAATTTCGGCCAGTATGCCCGCTCCATCGACGTGACAGAATTTCTTTTCAACGACTGGACTGTTGCCGGGGTTACCGCAGTGACGCCATGATGGCGGTAATGAGTGGTTCGTGAAGCGGGTGTCCCTTCCTTGCCATTTCCTGATCGTATTTTGAGTAAGGGGGATGTTTCTCGTCTTTTTTGAAATACTTCATGACATAAGCATGAAGATCCACGACCGAGACTCCATGTCGCTTCATGACCTTCGAGGCGATCTCGTTGTATCCGACCTCGGAATTGGCTTCGAATAGGTTCCCTTTAAAGCTGGGAAAAAAATCAACCGTCACCAAAGGAGTAGTGCTGCCCCAGAGAAGCCTGGCACCGGTTTTCTTCAAGCGTTGGACAAGCAGGTCGAGGTTCTTCTCATACTGCTCTGGAGTCGAGACGCGCACCCCGCCGGAGTTCTTACTCATCGCGCGGATCTCACGGGTTTTTGGATCTTTGTAAAAGAGATCCCCAATACCGAAGTTGAAGTAAATGAGGTCCCATTTCTCATCGCCGATCAGCTTATCGAGGTTCGCCAGCGCGGAACCACTGTCGTTTGCCGTAAACTCGGCTGATTTGATTTGAACCTGGCCCTGCAATTCTTTTGACGCGGCTTTCACGATCGCCTGCTGAACCGGTCCACTCAAAAAGAGAACCTTCTTCTCCAAAGCATGAACGGTGGAAAGCAAAGCAAGCAGAATTCCGCCAAGCGCAGAAAGGATTCGGGCAAACGCATTCACGCCAAAATATCTGTAAGTTCACCGGTGCTATCCGCAAAGCGGTCAACCGGAACGTCAACCGCATTGAGCATCGTCAGGAAGAGATTGGCGAGGGGCTTTTTCCGATCCCCTTCGTAGTTATGTAGGAAGCCATGCTTTAGGCCGAGCTTGTTGCCACCGGCAATTTGAATCGGATAATCCTTGGTGCCATGTGAGCCATGGGGATGCGCCGACCCCCAGAGAACGACCGTGTTGTCCAGCATGTTTCCGTCGCCTTCCGGGGTGTCACGGAGACGCTTCAGAAATTTTGAATGTCGCTCCGCGCGCCAAACCTCCCACTGACCCGAAAAATCGTCAGGACGTTTATGAGCGATGTCGTGGGTTGCTCCGGTGTAGCCCAACACCTGGTTGGCGAAGTTCCCAACCATATTCCCGGTCGAATGTTCACTTTCTGTCATAAAGGTCGCGAAGCGGGTTGAGTCGGTCTGTAAAGCCAAGAAAAGAAGATCATACATGCACCCGATGTATTCCGTCGGCTCTGTGTAACTGACATCCAGGTTCAAGACCTTGGCATCGACTTTCGGGAGCGGCTTGTGAGTCCATTCGCTGGTTCTCTCGACACGTTGCTCAAGGGATCGGACGGATTCCAGATACTCGTCCATTTTCTGACGGTCCTCTGCATCGAGTTTCCCATGGAGTGACTTGTAATTTTCCATCATCAGGTCCAGCACGCTCGCCTCACGTTTGAGGTCGGAGCGGACATCCTTGACGGAGCGGTTCCCGTATGGGTTGAAAAACCGGTTAAAAATGTCCTGCGGGCGATGCAGGGAAGGAATCGGGCGTCCGGGGCCATAGTGTGAGAGGGTTTTGCTCATTCCGTAGGATCCCGTCCCACCTTCCGTGCCCATTACCAGAGATCCGTAACGGGTCTTGTGGCCGTTGGTTTTGGCCGCCAACTGGTCGATTGAGATATTGTTGGTCTTCTCGGGACCAGACATGTCCGCACCGGTCGCGAAAACATCGCCACTGCTGTGACCGCCCAAACCGTAACCGCCCGCGTGATCCAAACCACGGAAGTAGGTGATGTATTTTTCAAGCGACTGGAAAGGCGCGGTGGAATTTTTAAAAGTCAGAGGGCCGGAATCGTGCCTTGGATACCAACTCCACTCGTGAGCCTTGCCGTCCTTTGTTGACGGATCGTAAACCCCGTAGGCGATGTAACTGACAACCATGCGCTTCGGACGGCCCGCACCGGTGATCCCGGCCGCGAGGCTCATGCTGTTTAGAAACGGCAGGGCAAGGGTGATGCCTCCTCCGCGCAAGACTTCCCGCCTGCTGAGATGCCATGATTTTTTACTCATTGTTTTTCCGTGGTTTGGGGTGACTTCAGGAAGGTATCACTGATACAGATGGAGACAATTATGTCCTGGAGTGCGAAATCTTCGTCTTTCGCCTTCTTCAGCAGTTCCCCAACGACAAATCGATCACGATACGTCAGCAAGCGACCGATTCCGTAGCTGAGAAGACGCCGAATGATATTCTCGGCAACATCCTCTACGCGATCCTTCAGAAGGTATTTTTTCAAGTCGGCCATTCCATCGACCTCGGGACCATTGGGAACACGGGCCCGGGCTTCGACCTGAACGGTATTGATTTTCTTCAAGCGTTCCTGATAAGCCTCAAAAGTCTTTTCGGCCTTCGCATTGTATTTTGGCACACTGGCTCCAGGTCGTGGAATCTTGGTCTGGAACTGGCCGATCGCGTTGTATTCTTCGAAAGGAATACCCCATGGATCGAGTCTGACATGACAGTCGTTACAGCTTTCCTGCTGACGATGTTGCGCTAGCAAATCCTTGATCGTGACAGCTGTGTCCGCGGAATCTCCGGCCGAATCCGAAAGGGCGGGAACCTCCGCCGGCGGTGGCTTGACCTCGTCTCCGAGAATCGCCTCGCGCAGCCAGACCGCCCGGTAAATCGGGTGCGGGGCGGAGCCGGTTCCATTCGCCACGAGAACGGAGCCTTGAGTCATCAAACCACCCAAACGATCTTCGGGCTTGATGGCAACCGGCCGCAGTCTCAGACCTTTCACGCCTTCCACTCCGTAATGAGCCGCGAGCGGCTCGTTGAGGTAAGCAAAATCGGAGTGGACGAAGTTTGAAACACTGGCGTTTCTCTTAATTAACTCGACCACGAACCCCACCGTTTCGTCATGCATGTAATCCCGGATTGTCGGGCGGAAGAGAACTTCCTGCCCGGCCCTTTCCCCGTTGGGAACGGTGAAGAGAAACCGCGGGAAGAGATTGCGGTTGATATTGACCGCCTTCATTTTCTCAATGCTCAACCACTGGGTGGTGAAGTTGTCGACAAAGTCCCGCGACCTCGCGTCAGCCAGAAGCCTTCGGGTCTGCGCCGCGACCATTATTGGATCCTGGGGGTTGCCTTTCGCGGCCAAAGTCAGGAGTTCCTCGTCAGGCATGGTTCCCCAGAGGAAATAGGAAAGCCTTGAGGCCAGTTCGTATCCCGATGTCGTGACGCCGTTTCCAGCATTGGTATGATAAAGAAACTGCGGTGAGATTAACACCATAGAAAGTGTCTCACGTATGGTGGCTTCAAGCGTCCCGAACCCCGGCTCAAGCATCTGATAGAGCCTTTCAAAACGAGCCAACTCATCCGGATTAACCGGGCGACGAAACGCTCGGGTCATGAATCGCTCCAGGACCGCCCGGACGTAAGCCTTTGGATCACTTTCACGGAGCGGAGAATCAAAAAGAATGCGGGTATGATGCTCGGGCGGCCAAGTATCGGTGACCGGCCCCTCGAACTCGATCGAGCGCACCACCGCACGCGGGACATCGAAGTTCCAGGATCGGTCGAAGTGATTTGCTCGGTGGTCGTTCAACTGCCCGTTGTCGAAAAGATTCTGGGGATAGATTTGCATGGTCGTAGGGCCAACTCCCCTCTTTGTCACCTGCCCGACCTGCACCGGATGATTCTCGATGCGCCCGCGAAACTCGAACTCTTGTAAGTTGTCGACGTCGTTCTTTAAATAAACGGTTCCGACCGGGGCGTAATCGCCGGTTCCGGCATCGCTCTTGAGAGCCGATCCCATCACGATTCTCAAAGGCACCTCGTCGTAGCCAGGTGGAAGAATCGCAGCGGCCTTGATTTTGATCCGGTATTCTCCGGTCTCCGGCCATTTGTTCAGTGTGACTCCAGCTGAGATCGTTCTGCGCCCGCCAGGATAAACCCCCACCTCGTCCGGTTGTTCGCCGGCGAAGGCCGGCCCTCTGGGCTCGAAGGTCCATTTCTGACGGTGAACCTCCGGCTTCCCGGCGTCGACGATCGCGCTGGCCATCGCACGACGGGCGTTCTCGAGGTAGCGATCCACCTGTTCGGGTCCGAGCAGCATGAACTCGGAGGTGTTGTTAAAATGGTAGGGCTTTTTTGGATCCTCCGGCAGCGCGGTCTTAAGATCCAACTCAAAGCCGAGAAGGTCCCGCATTGTGTTCTGGTATTCAAAATTGGTGAGACGCCGAGCGGAGGGCACTTGAGCCTCCTTGTTGGCTTTCTCAACATAGTCGCGTAATCCGGAATCAATCCACTGCACGATCGCCTGCACCTCGACACCCTTCGGTTGCTTTTCGTCCTCCGGCGGCATTTCACCGAACTCGAGAACATCAAGAATATCCTCCCAACGCTCCAGCCCCTGACCCGAGGAGAGGTCACCACCGAGAGTATGGAGCGTGAGCTTCCCTTTGCTTTTGTCAGGTCCATGACACTTGATACAGTAAGTGTCGAAAAACACCTTCACATACGACTTGTGCCCCTCCACTCCCGCGGGGATCCCAAGAGGACTGCCCCCGGCGTCCTCTGCGGCAGAAGCCGCTTGGAAAGGCAGGTAGCCGAAAACGCCTCCCAATGCAACGGAAGCTCCATAGCGCATCGCTCTCAAAATACCACGACCGCCGCCATTCGGGAATAACCCCGAATTGCTGGGAGCAAGTGAAAATAAGGAACTCAAGGGATGCGGAATTTGGACAGTTGAGGATCAGGCTCTGCACCAGTAAGGAAGCAAGAGTTGATTTCTTTCTGACAAACCAAAGAATCCGGCCTTTTACGAGCCGGGAAATTCTTTAATGTCTATCGGTGTAACAAAGTCCGCCCTCCCCTTTCCAGCCACTCTTCACGAAGTATCTGCCAGGATTTCGAATCCCGAGACCCTTGGTCTTACGCAAACAACCACTTTGATAAGAGAGGATGTCTCTGCTCGCGCGCCAATCGGATCTTCACTAGGCTCGCTCAATGAAACAAATCCTGATGGTGATTATGGCTGGGTTGCTTCCGATGATGATTGACGCCCGGGAGCCACAACCCTGGCCAATGTTGAAGGCCGCCACCGATAAGAGTCTCTTGCCGGGAACGGAGATGCTGGACTGGAAAGGCGACCTGGCGGTGCGGATGTTGGATGAAATCGACCGCTGGCTCGATGGTGAAATCAAGGCGAACCGTGAGGCGGGAACCGACCTGAGAGGGACAAGGGAAGAACTGGCGCGCAAGCTTGGGCCGACTCTCGACGCCCGGCCGGCCGACAATGCCTTCGTTTACTCGGCCCGGCGTAAAGGACCAGTGGGGCACGGGCGCGGATACACCATCCGGCAGGTGCGTTGGCGGGCATTTGGTGAGCTGGATGCGGTGGGCTTGTTACTTGAGTCCAATGAAGGACAACCTCGCGCTGACATTATCGCGCTTCCAGACGCGGGACAGCCACCGGAGGAGATTTGCAGTTTGGCACCATTCGGTAAAGAGGGTCGAACAACGCCCTTTGCAGGGCGCATGGCAATGAATGGCTGCCGGGTATTGGTTCCAGTTTTGAGCGAACGATCTGGAGAACGCCATGGAATGTCGACCCGGGAATGGCTGCATCGTCCGGCATGGGAAATGGGGTTATTCCCGTGCCGCCGGTCAGAGCCAAGCAAACGGTCGTGTCTTTCACGCCATTTGGCCGATCTTTACCTTGAAGCTGCCCAAACTTACGCCATTTGGCTCATTGCTCTCAGCTGATTCATTGACTAATTTTCAAACTCCCCGGAGCACCTTTTCCGCATTAACCCTTCGTTTTCATGAACACTTTTTCCCTTCCCGGATGGACCGTCGCCAGCCTTATCCGCGCCCACAGTTTCGCTTTCCTGTCCGTATTGTGCCTCTGTGTTCCGATCACCGAAGCTCTCGCCGCACCGGTCATTGTCGAGTTCATGGCTTCCAATGATAAATCGCTTTATGATGAAGATGGAGAATCCTCCGACTGGATGGAGATTTTCAATCCCGACCCCAATCCCGTCGATATTGGAGGCTGGTTTCTCACCAATGATAGAGGTGAACTCAACAAGTGGGAACTTCCTCAAAATACAATACTCCCCTCGGGTGGATCACTGATCATCTTCGCCTCCGACAAGGATCGCAAGGGCGGAGAGCTTCACACCAATTTTAAACTCAATAGAGATGCAGGGGGATATCTGGCGCTCGTGGAAACCGATGGCCGAACCATCGCCTTCGAATACCCGAATTACCCTGAACAATTCGACGACTTTTCTTATGGCCTCGCTCAGACCGGAAGCGGCTCGGCAGTCACCCTCATTCCTGAAAACTCGATCTGTAGCCTCCTTGTCCCAAATTCGGACATTGGGGTCATCTGGCGCAATCGAATCTTCGATGATTCTTCCTGGGCCCCTGCCAACACCGGAGTCGGATACGATTATGGCAATCTCATTGGGAGTAATGCCGATGTACAATCCCAGATGGATGAGATCAACGGAAGCGTCTACATCCGTGTTCCTTTTACGGTTGATGACCCGGCAGCGCTCACCTCTCTGACACTCCGCATGAAGTATGACGATGGCTTTGCCGCCTATCTCAACGGAACACTCGTCGCGTCAGCCCAGGCTCCCGCGAATCCCCAGTGGAACTCCCTGGCGACCGGCGACCACCCGGATAGCAGTGCGCTTGTCTTTGTCGACTTCAACATTACAGCTGACCTCAACCTTCTGGAACGGGGTAGCAACGTGCTTGCCATCCAGGGGCTCAATGGGACCCTGGGGAGCTCGGACCTTCTCATTCTCCCACAGCTTGATGCCACGACCGCCGCTACAAACCCCGGTCTTGGAGGCGCAGACTATTTTCAAATCGCAACCCCGGCCACTACCAACGGCACAAACCAAGGGCTGCCAGCCGAGGCGGTCTCCTTCTCCATTCCCGGCCGGGGATTCACCGGCACCCTTTCCCTCGCGCTGTCCGTCACTTCCCCATCCGCGCAAATTCGTTTCACCACCAATGGAGACGTTCCGACATTATCCTCGCCCCTCTACACAGGCTCTCCAATCAATATCACCTCTTCTCAAATCATTCGAGCCCGCGCCTACGAATCGACTTTGGCCCCGGGCCCCGTTGTGGAGGCTGGTTACATCAAACTCGCTTCCAGCGCCGAGTCATTCACTTCCGATATTCCCGTCGTAATTATGGAGCGCTTTAGCGGAGGCCCAACTGCCAGCAATGGAAAAGCCTACGTCTTTTTTGCCTTCTTCGAACCTGATCCCGGCACCGGAATCACCACCCTGAACAAGCCATATGCTTTGGGCACCCGCGGTGGTTACAAGACCCGTGGGTCTTCTTCTGCGGGCTTCGAAAAGAAGGCCTACAGTATCGAGGCCTGGAACGAGGATAATCGGAACAAGGACATTTCGCCCCTGGGGATGCCGGAGGAGTCCGACTGGATTCTTAATGCCCGATCCACGTTTGACCGGTCTCTCATGCGAAACGCCTTCATTTATAATTTAAGCAACCAGACTGGGCGCTACGCCGTCCGCACCCGGTTTGTGGAACTCTTTCTGAACACCAACGGGGGCGACTTGCAGTATGGCACGAGCAGCTCGTTTGATTATGATGGTGTCTATACCTTCATGGAGAAAATCACCCGCGATAATGATAGGGTTGACGTCGAGCGACTACCTGACAGCGTCGCCACCGAACCTGGAATTGGCGGCGGATACATCATGAAAATCGACCGCCTCGACCCGGGCGATGGTGGATTAAATGCGGGCGGTTTTACCCTCGGCTGGGTTTACCCTAAGGAAGAAGACGCCACTGCGGAACAGGCCGCCTGGCTCCGCAACCATCTCAATTCCATGAGCACCTCGCTGAGTGAAGGCAATTATGAAGAATACATCGATCCTCTTGCATGGGTGGACCATCACCTGCTCAATGTCCTTGCCCTCAATGCGGACGCCCTGCGACTCAGCACCTACTTTCACAAAAAACGCACCGGTAAAGTCGAATTCGGTCCTGTCTGGGACTTCGACAGATCCATGGACTCCACCGACGGGCGAGACAACAACCCCACCACCTGGTCCGGCGGAACCAACTATTACACCTTCAACTGGTGGAACCAGCTCTTTAACCATGAAGAGTTTTGGCAACTCTACATCGATCGCTACTTCGAACTCCGCAAGGACGTTTGGACAAATGCCAACGTAGAGCAGATTATCAACACCTACACCGCTGAACTCGATCAAGCGCAGGTAAGAAACTTTCAGCGATGGTCAAATCAACCACGCTTTGGAGGATACTCGGGAGAAGTCAATCACCTCCGGAACTGGGTGACAAGGCGTCTCAACTGGATGGACGGTCAATTTGTGCCGGAGCCCTCCGCCAATCTGGAAAGTGGAATCTTCCCTGCCGGAACAACGCTGACACTTTCGGGTGACCTCACCAATGGTCGCTCTATTTGGTATACCTTGGATGGGACAGACCCCCGATTCACCAGCAACACGACTATACTAAGCACTGAAACCCTCGTCGATATCACGACCCCGGTCAGGGCCATTGTCCCAACCAGCGACATCGGAACGAACTGGCGTGGAGGGAATGAACCTTATGACGATGACACCTGGATCAGCGGTGCCAACGGCGTCGGTTTCGACAACGCAACGACTTATGATCCCTATATCGACATCAACTTTGAGGCTCCCAATCCTGTCATGTCCGGAGTCAACACCTCTGCATTTGTCCGCATTCCCTTCAATGTCGATGCCGCCGAGCTCGCCAACTTCAACTTCCTGACCTTGCAAATGCGCTATGATGACGGCTTCGTCGCGTTTCTCAATGGCACCCGGATCGCGGCCGGAAATGCCCCTCAAACACTGGCATGGAATTCCAGTGCCACACAGAACAATGACGATGGAATCGCGGTCACATTTCTCGATTTCGAAGCAGATGCCTATATTGATGCTCTACAAGCCGGAGAAAACATCCTCGCCATACACGGCCTCAATGGAAACAGCACCAGTAGCGACTTCCTCATCCAGGCCAGACTTTTGGCAGGAGAGAAGCAAGTCGACCAAGGCGCCTCCGGCGGAAGGCAATATACCGGTCCCATTACCTTGAATGAAACCGCCCGCGTCTTCGCCCGAATCTCCGATCCACGCGGAGGAAGCAATCCAGGAGCTGGTGTTCCGGTCGGCACCGGCTGGGGCGCACCCTTGAAATTGGAGGCCCTGATCAACGAAGTCCCGGCAAGCGCAGCCAATTTTTCGATTCGTGAAATCATGTTCGATCCATACCCCCTCGGTAACGCCCTGACTGATGATAACGCCTTCGAATTTATCGAACTCGAAAATCTCAGCGACACCACCATCTCTTTGAGGGATGTGGCCTTCACTGATGGAGTGTCCTTCAATTTTTCTTCGGGCTCGCTCCTCTCTCTGGCACCAGGAGAGAAGATCCTCGTCGTCAATGACCTCACCGCTTTCAGACAGATCTACGGGACCGGGCGGGACAGCTTCACCGCCGGTGAATTCGAAGGGGCTCTCAACAACGAAGGCGAACTCCTCGAACTCCGGAACGCCGAAGGCGATCTTATCCAATCCTTCACCTATTCCTCGACGGGTGCGTGGCCGGATCAGGCCGTAAACGGACGCTCTCTCGTCCTGGTCGACCCGGCCGATCCCGCAAATGGAGCTAGCTGGACCGCCAGCCGCAGCCTCCTCGGATCCCCTGGAACCAGCGAACCGACTCCTGACCAAATCCCGGACGTCTTTATCAACGAGGCCCTGACCAATACCGATCCCGATGCGATCGAGATTTTCAATCCCAACCCAACCTCGATTGACATCGGCGGGTGGTGGCTGACCGACGAACTGAGAAATTACGATAAATTTCGTATTCCGGAAGACACCATCATTCCCCCAGGCGGATTCCTTGTCTTCAACGAGTCCGACTTTAATCCCTTTCCCGGCACCGAGCCCGGCTTTGAACTCAGCCCTGAAGGTGAAGAAGTCTACCTTATTTCAGCGTCTCCTGCTGGTGATCGAACCGATTACGTTGCTGGATTCACCTTCGGAGATGGATCCGAAGGGTTCAGCTTTGGCCGCCATGTCAATTCAGTCGGCGAAGTCAGTTACCCACCACTCCGGTCCCCTTCATTCAACTTCACGAACAGCGCTCCAAGGGTCGGACCCCTGATCATCACTGAATTGATGTATCATCCCCTCGATGGCGGCTTCGAGTTCATCGAGATTCAGAACATCTCAGACTCCCCGATTCCACTCGCAGGAGTTCAAGTCAAAGGCGTCGGTTATATTTTCGACACCGGCGCTCCGAATCTGGCACCCGGAGAACTGGTTCTCTTAGTCCAGGGCGATCCTGCCAACTTCCGTGCAACTTTCAATCCACCAGCAGGAGTAGGCGTCTTCGGCCCATACACCGGCCGACTTTCAAACGGTGGCGAAAAAATAGACCTGAATTTGCCAGAAGCGAACCCTCAGCCCGGAATGCCGGACCTCATGCCGGCCGTCGACATCGCAGACTACCACGACTCCGCCCCGTGGCCGATTTCGCCGGACGGAGCCGGGAACACCCTGGAACGAATTCTCCCAGCAACTTACGGAGCTGATCCTGCGAGCTGGCGAGCTTCCAGCCAATTAGGAGGCACACCGGGAGTCGTTGCCCCCTCACCAAGCCTCGACTGGCGTGCTGCCTACTTCACCGAGGCCGAACTCCTTGACCCAACTATCTCGGCTCCACTCGCCGATGCCGATTTCGACGGCGTAAACAACTTGCTCGAACACGCCTTCGGCACCGATTTACGGGACGCCTCTTCCTTCCAACTTCCAACCATAGCCATCGCCACCGAAGGAGAAACAGCCTACGCCGAAATCACCTACCGCATCCGACAAGGCCTCACCAAATTCGACCTTGTAATCGAGACTGCAAATAATCTCACCGATTGGACGGATTCCGATGCGGATTTTATCGTTCAACAAAGGATCGAAAACGAAGATGGCACCTCGACGATTATTACTCGTGAGGTCACTCCAGCTTCAACGACAGGCAGGCGTCACTTTCGCCTGCGCGTGAATGCGATTACCCCGTAGCTAGCAAAGCCCTTTTTTAAAATGTAAGCCGCCCGGTTCAGTCAATTCACCGCACCCCCTCGAGATCGTAACAATTCCCATACCCTCTCCTCCACTCGGTGTCGTTATCGAGGTTAAAGCGGCCGGAGTCTGCAAGAGTAACTGGCACGCGCGGCAAGGGCACGACCTGGACATCAAAAACCTCCCCCATATTCCTGGCCACGAATTGTCCGGTACTATCGCGGCACTCGGGGAAGGAGTCACGGGTTGGGAACTGACTCAAAACTGCGGATCCCACTGGGAACCATCATCGCAAAGGAATTAAAACTCATCGGCAGCCACGGCATGGGCGCCGCTGCCTATCCTGAATTATTAGGCCATATCGCGGACGGATCACTTGCTCCCGGAAAGTTCATCGCCAATTTAATCAGCCTCGAGCCCCCCGACGCTCTCCGCCAATTGGGATCATTCCAAACCAACCCCGGGCTAACCGATATCATTCATTTTTCAGGGCGGAATCGGATGGGAGAACCAAAGACTTTGGTTTTTCCCCGGGTTTTAAAAGTAGCAATGTCTCCTCTCCTCTCTATCTTGATCTAGACCGTGTTAGGAAAACTTCTTCTACTCTTTATCCTCGTCCCGGTGGCTGAGCTCTACCTCTTCCTGACTCTGGGAGAAGAACTGGGCGTGAAGAACACCATTGCGATCATCATCATCACCGCCATTCTTGGAGCCGCCCTCACCAAATCGCAGGGACGCCGGGCTCTGCAGAAGTTCCAACAAGCCACCGCAGAAGGCCGAATGCCCGCCAAGGAAGCACTGGAAGGACTTATGATTCTCCTCGCCGGTGCGGTCCTCATCACCCCCGGCTTTCTTACCGACACGGTGGGCTTTCTTCTCCTCGTTCAGCCCGTCCGCACCTCCGTGGCAGGATTCCTTGGCAAACGCCTGAAAGGTAAAATTCAAATCATCACTCCCGGCATGCCGCCTCAAGACCCTGAGGAAGAACGGCCAAAGTCCAAACTCGATGACGGAAACGTGATCGACGTTTAATCACCCACCCTTTAAGATCCCCGGCATGCGTCTGGACAATCAGAGAGAAAGCACAAATGTCGAGCGTCGCCGTGGAGGTAGGAGCAAGGCCGACATGGGTGGCGGAGTCGGGACCATCGTGATGGCCCTTGTCGCCATTTTTTTGTTCAATGAGGATCCTCAAAAGGCCCTCAGCCAAATGGGGCAGGGCCATTCCCAACAAAGGGATGCGAAGCCTCTGACTCCCCGGCAGGAGGCGATGGGATGTCTAGACCCAAATTTTCTGTGAAGCCGGGTCCGAATATCGAACTCCGAAACTCGTGAACTACTATGTTATGACACGTATGAAAGTCGGTGGTTTTGCTGATTCGCGAATGGGGCCGTTTTATCTTCTTGCTGAAGAAACGGTCTGTCTCGACACTTCATTCTTTGACCAGATGGACCGCAAACTTGGCGAGGGTGGAGACTTCGCTTACGCCTACGTCATTGCTCATGAAGCAGGACACCATATTCAAAAACTCACGGGCAAGACAGACTTCGTCCACAGCAAAAAAGGACGTATTTCCGAAATTGAGTATAACCGTCTCTCTGTTCGTCTGGAGCTTCAGGCTGACTTCTACGCAGGGGTCTGGGCCCACCATGACAACGAAAATTATCGACGCGAGCATGGCGTGAATCGCCTTGAACCAGGTGACGTTCAGGAAGCCATGAACTCTGCGAAGGCCATCGGCGACGACACCCTTCAAAAAAACGCGGGTCAACGGGTACAGCCTGAGACCTTTAACCATGGTACTTCAGAACAAAGAATGCGCTGGTTTAACAGAGGACTGCGCACCGGAGATATCAACCAAGGGGACACTTTTTCAATGCCCTACAACCAACTCTAGCTTATGGCCGCGCCCCAGGAAGTCGCTGAACCCCACAAGGAACTCCGCTTCACCCGGGCCGGGCAGGCCCAGGGTTTCATTGTCATCGCCGCGGTCTCATTTGCCTTCTTTCTCCTGATCGGGCTCACATGGTTCATGGGCCACCCCACCTTCACGTGGTGGATGGCACTCCCGTTTCTCGTCCTCGCAGCCATTCTGACCAAAGTCTCCGCCCACTGTGCCCGTCACGCCTACCTCATTCTCACCCCCCTGGGCCTGGAAATTTTCCCTCTCATCAAACCACGGAAGAACCTGAACTTGGTTTACTGGACGCAAATCAAGGACGCGGAATTCGACGACGAACTCACCGCCCTCAAGCTCCATTTCAACGAGGACCAGAGCGCAGGGATCATCCTTTCCCTAAAGCCCATCCCCACGAAAAAGCGCCCTCTTTTGAAGAAGGCGCTTGAAGGTCGTCTGGCGGAAAAAACGTAGCACCATCGTTCCCGCTTATTTCCTTTCAGCGGTCATAGATGCAGGATGCCTGCGCTACTTGGCTGCGGCAATTGCCTTAAGAACATCCGCTCCCTGCGTCGACGTCGCGCCTTTGTCGTCCCGCCAGACCAGCTTTCCATCCTTAAAGAGCATTGCGCGGCGGGCCGTGAACATCCCGCCTCTCACTGCGATCCCAAGTTTTCTGGCAATCTCACCACCCGGATCAGAGATTAAATCATAGGGTAACTTGTTCTTGTCTTTAAATTTCTTCTGGGTCTCCGGCTTGTCCGTGGACATTCCAAACACCGTCACCTTTTTCCCGGCCAATTCCTCGAATGCGTCCCGCACCGAACATGCCTGGCTCGTTCATCCGCCGGTCAGAGCCTTGGGATAAGTAAAGATCACGAGCCACTGGTGGCCTTCCGCTGCTTTGATGACAACTTCCTTACCGTCTTGATTCTTCCCTTTGAGTTCCGGAAGCTTTGTGCCCACTTTCATTGGCTCCGCATTGAGCGAAAACCCGGAAAGCAAAGTCAGGAACATGGTCTTGATTTTCATGGACTTGAGACTAACTCCTTTCCGCTCGTTCGCAATAACCGGTTTCCCTGAACAGATTTCCTGTTAGGATCCGCCCCGTGTCCGATCTCAAAGCTTATCTCAAAGACCAACAAGTTCTCGTCGATGACGCCCTGAACCAATTTCTCCCCCGCGTCACCGTCCGCCCCAAAACCGTGCACCAGGGAATGCGCTACTCCATCTTTGCGGGCGGCAAGCGCCTCCGTCCCATTCTTACCCTTGCTGCCGCTGAAGCCTGCGGCGGCGAAATGAAGAACGCCCTCCCGCCCGCCTGTTCGGTCGAAATCATGCACACCTACTCGCTCGTTCACGACGACCTCCCCTGTATGGATGACGACGACCTCCGCCGCGGGCGCCCCACTTCCCACAAGGTTTACGGAGAAGGCATGGCCGTCCTTATTGGCGACGCGCTCCTCACTGAAGCATTCACCATCCTCGCCGAAACCCCTCCCACCAAACGATACGACCTCAAGGATATCCTTCTGGAATTTTCGATCTGCGGTGGCTCGCGCAAACTCATCGGCGGGCAGGTGCTTGATCTCGAAGGCGAGGGCAAGGAACTCTCAAAAGCCCAACTCGTTCGCATCCACGAAAACAAGACCGCAGCGCTTCTGACCACCTCACTTCGTCTTGGCGGCATGACGGCGAACGCCACCCCGCGCCAACTCGACGCCCTCACCGCCTTCGGCTACAATCTCGGACTGGCCTTCCAGGTCATCGACGACATTCTCGATGTCACCCAATCGACCGCACAACTTGGCAAAACCGCAGGCAAAGATGAAGCCGTCGAGAAGGCCACCTACCCGTCCATCCTTGGACTCGACAAATCGAAAAACGAAGCCGCCCGTCTCACCCGCAAAGCGCTCGAAGCTCTCGCCGTCTTCGGGCGAAAAGGCAAACGCCTGGAAGAAATCGCCCACTATCTCCTCGACCGGGAGTTCTAGCAAATGCGTGGTTTGGGCGTAAACCCCAGCAACAGGAACTTCGAGCTTTCAGGCCAGACACCGGGCATCACCCCCGTCCTCAAAACAACTCTTGCTGCCCGTGCAAAGGAAACTCACCCGACGCCATCCGCGATTGCAGCTTCTTCCAAAAACTAAAAAAGCCGGACTTCGCAAAGGATCTCAAGTAACGATCCTCAGGACGAAGCACCAAGCTCCATTCCAAGCCAGCCTCACTCAACGAATTCAAGCGATCATAAAGCGGCCCAACCTCCGGACGCAGAGCAAGAACTTCTGCACCTCCATTTCCTTTGGCCCAAGCAATTAAGTCGTCAACCCGCTCCACCGAAGCCCCATAGTGCTTTTCCGCACGTGCCGCCACATCGTTCAGGGCCGTTCCCAACCACTCCTTTTGTAACTTCGACTTTCCGCCGAACTCACCCGTCACGACAATCTTCGATGGCTGGTAATCCCCCAACGGTGAGCTTTCTGGATTCAAATCCTCCTCATGAATCCACAATACCTTCCCAGCCTTCGGGATCTCCACCTCGGGAAGTGAAGCCCTCGTCACCTCGAGCCGCTCCATATCCGCGGGCACGAGCGCGGTTGGATTCTCCAGCAATTCAAGTCCCGTTGCATCGAGCAATTCCGAAGCCAGATATTTTTCGATATTGCTCCGTCTCGGAAGATACGTTTTCCCGGGTGTTTGTAATCCGGCCACCCAGCGCCAGGAAAGTGTGTTCGAAGCCGGATCAAAATCCAGCAAGTGGTCCTGAAAAAACTTTGCCCCAAGCTCCCAGGGCAATCGGGCGACATGAACCCAGTATGCGGAAAACCACATTCGGGCATGGTTGTGAAGATAGCCCGTCTCCACCAGTTCGCGCGCGAAATCATTCATCACCGCCACCGGACCCTTGCCCTGCCGGATCATTTCAGCATCAGGATGGTCCTCAATCGCCTCAAGATAGTTGGTCCAAACCTGTGGCCGCAGCGAAAGCCAGCCTTTCCAGTAAGTCCGCCAATAAACCTCCTGGGTAAACTTCTCGACCGTCGACGGGGCATACTTTGCCAAAGGTGCGGCCGCCACCTCCCACTCGGTCAGAAGCCGATGTCGAACCGCCGCCGACAAGCAGGAAACATTCCCATGTCCCGGGACGACGTGATTGCGTTCTCTCGAATAGCGTCCGGCCCGGCTGGTAAATTCACGGAGGCTCTCCAAAGCCTGATCTCTGGTGTTCGGAAAATTCACCGCAAACAATCAGCGCCTTTTCGGAAACGGCAACCAATCAGGAATCAACGACACGGACTTTTACAAAGACAGAGGTCTGTGAAAATCCGAGTCCCAAAAGAGAGCAACAGGTCCTCTTCGTGGCTGGATGGAGCTCTTTGCGGCCGGGGAAGCTTTCGGATGCCTTGCCAAAATTAGGAGCGTTTTCACGCAATCGTGGTAGTCCCGCGAGGCACCACCCGCCCTACTCTCTAACACCTGCCACGAGATTCGCTTCTTCGATTTCCCAGCGCTGGTATGCTTCGGCATAAGGAGGGCAGCTCTTCACCAATTCGCGATGGTCTCCGTCGGCGGCCAATTCCCCTCGATTCAAAAACAGGATGCGCGGGGCGTGGCGAAGAAGATCGATACGATGGGTCACCAGAATCGTGGTCCCCCCTCCCTCCTGCGTGCGCCTCAATATGGCATCGTGAATCAAAGCCTCGCTTTCCGGCTCCACGGAAGCGGTGGGCTCATCGAGCAAAAGAATGCGCGGCTGGGTGAGAAAAGCGCGTGCCAGACTGAGACGCTGACGCTGCCCCCCCGAAAGTTTCACCCCATTCTGACCAACCTGCGTTTCATAACCGTTCGGAAGAGACAGAATAAAATCATGGGCATTGGCTTTTCTGGAAGCGGCGATCATATTTTCCTCATCGGCGGAAGGATCCCCGTAAATCAGGTTCTCCCGGATGGAACCGTCGAAGAGGTAGTGGTCCTGACCAACGTATCCAATTTGCTGACGAAGTGAATCCAGGGTGACGGTACGGATGTCTCCGCCATCAATCGTAACAGCACCCGATTCGACATCGTAAAAGCGAGGAATCAAATTGAGAAGAGTGCTTTTCCCCGAACCACTGCCGCCGGCCACCGCCACAAACTCACCAGCTTTGATTGAAAAATCCACTTTTTTCAGGATCCGCTTTCCGGGCAAATAAGAGAAAGTTACCTCGTTGAAACCGACCGCGCCATCCACGCATTCCATCACCCCGGCATCCGATTGATTTTCAATCGCAATCGCTTCATCAAGGAGCTCCATAATACGCGTGGCAGCGGCCCTCGCCCGCTGAAGAATATCGCTTGTCTGGGCAATCGTGCGAATGGGGCTCTGGAGGCGCCACCAGAAACCACGATAAGCCAAAAGGGCACCAAGCGAAAAGATGCCGCTGTCATTCATAATGAGCCATGCTCCAAGGCCCAGCATAATCAGATTGTTAATAAAGCCAAACACGGAAACGACCGGAAAGTAGGTATTTCGCAGTCGACTTGCCTTAACACTTGAATCGTAGAAGTGATCGGCATTCTCCTGAAACTGCTTCACCTCCTGCTCTCTGCGGCCAAATGACTGAGTGACCATTATTCCGGCCAAGCGATCTTGTACGAAAGATCCTATATTTCCGAGCTTCCGCCGAACCCCCGCATAAAGAGATTTAACTTTGCGATTGTATTTGCGGATGAAAATAAAGGCGAAGGCAAGAGGGATAATGGAGGCCACACCCACCACCGGGCTGATCCAGAGAACCATTCCAGCGACCACGATAAAGGTGACGATCTCTTCAAGCAGCGCCGTTAATCCCTGTAAAACGGATTGCTCCATCGCATCGACATCGCTGGTGACACGGGTTACAAGCTCTCCGGTACTGCGGTCGTGGTGATACGCCAGCGACTGTTCCTGGAACTTGGAAAAAAGCTCGGCCCGAATATCCCTCACAAAAGCCTGCCCGGTTTTCTCGAGAAGATAACTTTGAACCGCCCCTGCGCCGATTCCGACGAGATAGCTCGCGAGCATCACGGCAAGCCAGACGGCCAACAGACCGGGGGTGAGCGTTTGATCCACAAGCGCATCTGCCACAAAGCCCCAGACAAGCGGATGAAAGTTGACGAAAGGAACCGAAAAAACAAGGAGAGTTAGGGACCAGCCAATCCGTTTACGATAGGGTCGAAGGCGGGAACAAACACGCCCCGCCAGCTCACGGTCGCTCAAATCATATTGGGAATTGTGATCCGCCATCCCTCTGAGTCTAACCTCAAATTTCAATCAGTCGGTCAGAATGATTCAGTTTTTTATCCAAAGGCCTAAATACAAGTCTCCACAGAGATTCTCAGACGGTTCTAGAATGGCGATCTCTCTCAAAAAATTGTATAGTCAGTTAATGATTGGCCCGCCGAGCACCCCGGTCTAACCTTCGGAAATATGAAACAGGAGTTTGCCTTTTCACTCACACAGACCGCTCTCCTCCTGACTGCCTGCCTCTCGCTCGCCACTCCCCAAGAAAAGCCAAATATCGTCATCATCTTAGCAGACGATCTGGGTTGGAAAGACACAGGCTATCACGGCAGTGAAATCCCGACCCCGAATATCGACAAGTTGGCTGAAGAGGGAGTCCGGCTGGAGAATTTCCATGTCGCGCCACTCTGCTCACCAACCAGGGCGGGACTCATGACGGGACGCTGGCCGATCCGCTACGGAATGGGCGAATCGGTGATTACGCCCTGGCGGAGGTGGGGCCTGCCAACCACCGAGAGCACTATCGCCGACATGCTGGGGGAAGCAGGATACAAAACCCGCGCAGCCGTCGGAAAGTGGCACCTCGGACACTACAAAAAAGAACTGCTTCCAATCAGCCGGGGCTTCACCTCGTTTTACGGTCATTACAATGGAGCATTCGATTACTTCACCCATAGGCGCGAGGGTGAACTAGACTGGCATCGCAATGAGGAAACGTGTCTCGACACAGGCTACTCGACCGACCTCATCGGGCGCGAAGCCGCCAAGATCATCGCAGGGAGCAAGAGCAACTCGCCCTTTTTTCTCTACGTTCCTTTCAATGCACCGCACGACCCGATGCAAGCGAAAGAGACCGATTTAAGAAAATACAAATCGATTAAAAACAAAAACCGTCGGATCTATGCCGCGATGGTTGACTCGATGGACCAGGCAGTTGGTCGGATTCTGAAAGCCCTCGACGAAAAGGGCATCAAGGACAACACCTTTATCCTCTTCTTCAGCGACAATGGAGGAATCACCCGGTGGGCCGACAACGGATCATGGCGGGCCGGAAAGGGAACGGTTTATGAAGGCGGCATCCGCACCCCCGCAGTAGTTCGCTGGCCCGGGGGGATTCAAGCTGGTCGCGTTGAAAACACCCTGACCGGCTACATTGACATCTACCCAACCCTGAAGGCCGTTGCATCGCACTCGATGGATGATCCCAATCCAGTCGACGGACGTAACATCCTTGGAATTCTCCAAGGAAAGGCCAAGGCTGAAGAGCGGGATTGGTTTAGTTACATTGCCCAGGGAAAACCCGACCAAATGGCGCTCACGGCCGGCGACTGGAAGTTGGTCGTCGCTGGCAAAAGCGTGCTTGATGACGATCCACCGTTGGAACTTTTCCACCTCAAGGAAGACCCCGCCGAATCAAACAATCTGGCCGCAGCCAACCCGAACAAAGCCACGGCCATGCTCGACCGCTTACGAAGGCACCGCCGATTGAAAATCAAAGGGATTCCCGATTTTCGCGAAGGGAAAACAGAATTCGTTGCCCCGAAGGATTGGAAAATCACCAGATAGATGATACTTCGGACTATCCTGCAGGGGGTCCTGCTAGGTCTCACTACGACCTCTTGCAAGGAGGCAGAGGCAGATAAAGCAAACGACGGGTTTCCCCGCAAACCGGTCAAAATCGTCGTCCCTTTCGGGCCCGGTGGCGATAGCGATACCTTTACCCGGATCATTCAAAAAGCCGTCGAAGACCACGACCTGCTTCCAGAGCCACTTGTCGTGGTCAATGTTCCGGGAGCGGGCGGGACGATCGGAAGCCGGCGTGTCAGAAATGCCGCCCCGGACGGCCACACGATTCTCAACTTACACGAAGGTATTTTCACTTCGAAGTATGCCGGGAGAGTCACCTATGGCCCCGAGGCCTTCCGTCCGATTGCCGCTACCGCCGAATCCAATCTCGTCATCTGCGTGCGCGACGATTCCCGCTTTCAGCAACTGGACGACTTGCTCAAGGCAGCCGCCGAAAAGCCCGATTCCATTTTATTTGGTATGGCTCCGGGGACGCCAACCCACTTTGCAGGCCGGCGACTGGAAAGCGCTGGCGGAAAGGCCAGATTCAGGATGGTTCCGAGTGGCGGTGGTTCAAAACGTCGCCACGATCTGATCGGAAAACACATCGACGTCACTCCTTTTTCTCTTTCTGAATTCATCGGTTTCGAAGGAAGTGGCATACGCGCCATTGGCTACCTCGCAGCGGAGCGTCACCCGTCGTTGCGGGAGGTTCCGACTGCCCGCGAACTTGGCTATGATGTCATCATGCCCCATGTCCACTATTGGTGGGCCCCAAAATCAACCCCGGATGCGGTGATCAAGCGGCTCGCCGACATGCTGGAAGCTGCGATCGCAACCGACTACGTTCGCGGCAAACTGGCCGAAACCAAAACCGAACCGCTCTTCCTTCGAGACAAGGAACTTGAGGCCCACCTCGCCTCAAGAGAAGGTGAATTTCAAGACGTCGCCTTGGTGCAATACGAGGGATTGCCCGACCCCGTGGGCCCGGTCATCGTCCTCATCCTGGCCATCGGCACATGGATCTCGGTCCGGGGCTTCAACAATAAGGAAGCAAACAAGGACTCCCCATTTGACTGGCGACACGCGCTCCTCACCCTCGCTATTCTAACCGGTTATCTCATCTCGATGCAGTGGCTCAATATCCCCTACCCCATCGCCACCATGATTTTCATCCCGGTGTTGGCGATGGCAACCGGAGCACGAAGCCCCGGCACCATCCTTAAAATCACCGGTATTGGGATCGCCACCGCGTGGGGCTGCTTTTTCATTTTCACCAAGTTCCTGGTTATCGACCTACCCTGATAGAACGATGATTACCGAAGTCCTGTCCCAACCGTCCCTCATCATGCTTGTCATGTTGGGCACCGCTCTCGGGATTGCGGTGGGCTCGATCCCCGGTCTCACCGGGGCAATGCTGATCTCGCTCACCTTGCCCCTGACCTTCAGTATGAGCGGCCAGAGTGCTCTCACCTTGCTCGTCGCGATGTATGTTGGGTCCGTGAGTGGTGGCCTGATCACTGCAACTCTCCTTAGAATGCCGGGCACGCCAGCTTCGATCATCACCACGCTCGATGGCTACCCCATGGCCAACTCGGGGCGTGCAGGACGAGCGCTTGGACTGGGTATCGGTGCCTCCTTTATCGGCGGCCTCATTTCCTGGGTGGTGCTTGCACTTGTGGCCAAGCCAATCGCCGAATTTTCGACCATTTTGGGTCCGTGGGAATTCTTCGCCTTAGTCGTGATGTCCTTGGTACTTGTGGTCGGCGTGAGCGGAAAATCGCTCTCCAAGGGACTGCTCTCGTGCCTCCTGGGAATCCTATGCGCCCTGCCGGGCACCGCTCCAGGAACCGGTAAATTACGATTTACCTTCGGCTTCAACGCAATGGACGACGGTCTAAAACTTCTGCCCGTTCTTATCGGGATTTTTGCGCTCAGCCGGATCTTTTCACCACCTCCGGGCGACGCCGGTCCAGTCACCGGCAACAAGGTGACCGGACCCATCGCGCTCAAGTTTAAGGAGTGGAAATCCCATTGGCCCAACCTCCTGCGCTCGAGTGCCATCGGAACCGGGATTGGCATCCTCCCCGGCATTGGGGCCAACATCGGTTCCCTCATTGCCTATTCGACCTCCCGCGCCACCTCGAAACATCCGGAGAGATTTGGCACGGGTTGTGAAGATGGTATCGTCGCCTCCGAATCTGCCAACAACGCCACCGTTGGAGGTGCCTTGCTACCACTCGTCGCACTTGGCATCCCGGGAAGCGTCATTGATGCCATCCTGCTGGGAGCCTTTGTCATCCATGGTCTGCAGCCAGGCCCCATGCTTTTCGTGAATGATCCAGAAATCGTCGGAACGATCATCTCGTCTTACCTTTGGGCAAATATCGCAATGCTCGTCCTGATGCTGCTCAGCGCGCGCTGGCTGGCTAAACTCGCCCGCGTCCGGCATCACACCTTGATCCCAATCGTCACCGCCTTTTGCGTGCTGGGATCGTTTGCCCTAGCGAATCGGTACTTTGATGTCTGGGTCATGATCGCATTTGGCATCACCGGCTTTCTGCTCGAACGCTGGCGCATCCCGCTCGCACCCTTTGTCATCGGATTCGTCCTCGCTCCTCTTGGTGAAGAATCGATGGCTACCGGCCTGATGAGCTCCGGCGGAAGCTGGCTGCCTCTCATCACGCGACCAGGAGCCCTCGCTTTTCTTGGCATTGCCGCCCTTCTTTTGTTCTGGTCCCTGCGACAGCGGCGTGCCATTTCAACCACCAACGACTCGAACTTTTCCGCCTGAATCATGACGAATCAAAAACCGAACATCCTCTGGTATTGCACTGACCAACAACGCTTCGACACCATCGGAGCACTCGGCAATCCGCATGTCCGCACCCCGACCATTGATGCCCTCGTCAAAGGCGGAACTGCTTTTACACACACTTATTGCCAGAGCCCGATTTGCACCCCAAGCCGGACGAGCTTTATGACCGGCCTTTACCCGACCCGCGCGCACAACACGCGTAATGGGAACGAATCCTTCGAAGGCCACCCGCCTCTCACTAGCAAGCTGGTCGCCGAGGCCGGCTACCACTGCGGACTCATCGGGAAATTCCACCTGCAGAGCTCAGGAAAGCGTACCGAGCCCAGACTCGACGATGGATTCACCTTCTGGAAATTCAGCCACGCCCCGCGGGATGACTGGAAGGAAGGGCACGACTATGCCGACTGGGTCAAAGAAAAGGGTGGAGATCTGGATGCGATGCGTGACAGTGAAGATCGAGTCCCCGCGGAGTTCCATCAAACCACCTGGGCCACCGAACGGGCGCTCGAGTTTCTCGATGAGGCTGGGTCCATCGACAAGCCATGGATGCTCAATATCAATCCCTACGATCCGCACCCTCCATTCATCCCCCCGAAAGAATACGCCGAAAAGTTCGATCCCGAAACAATGCCCGGGCCGCATTTCCGTGAATCCGATCTCGCCGCACAGGCCCAGCTCAGACCGGTCGATTTTCAGACCGAAGCACTGCCTCCGGAAGAACGAGGCACCAAGAAAATCCAGGCTCTTTACTACGCCATGATCGCCCTCATCGACGATCAATTGGCGCGCATCATCCAGCGGCTCGACGAGACCGGTCAACGCGAGAATACCATTATCATCTTCACCAGTGACCACGGGGAATCACTTGGCGACCACGGCCTCCTGCTCAAGGGCTGCCGCTTCTACGACGGGTTGGTGCGTGTTCCTCTCATCTTCAATTGCCCGGGTTCCATCAAAGCGAACCTCCGGAGTGACGCCTTGGTCGAACTTCTTGATATGAGCGCGACCATTCTCGATTTCGCCGGCATCGGGCTCCCCGAGTATTTTCAGGGCTCAAGCCTGCGCCCCATCCTCGGCGGCAATGCTCCTGCCAATCACCACCGCGATAGCATCCGCTCCGAATACTTCGATGCTTTGGACAAGAAATTTTGCAATGGGAACGCGTCCTTTGCGACGATGTACCGCGACAGAAAGTACAAGCTGGTTGTTTATCATCGCGATACCCTTGGCGAGCTCTTCGATCTCGAAGCCGACCCCTACGAATTCGAAAACCTCTGGGACGATCCGGCTTTTGCTGAAATCAAGCATCGGCTCATCCTCGAGAGCTTCAACGATCACGTTATGAAGACCACCGATGTTGGAAGCCGCAGGATTGCTCCCATGTAAAAAGAACCCTTGGCCACCCGACTTACAGGTGTCATTCGAGCCTGCCGCTCGAGAAACTCATGGGGCACCCACCCTGAATTTTCGGCAGTGTCGCGGCGAGACCGTCCTCCATTTACTGTATAGGCTCGCTCCCACCCGCACCCCTCGACTTAAAGGCCTCGAGTCGCTCCTCAAGCCCTTCCCGCTTGCTCCAAAATTCCTGTCCCTCTTCAGGCAACTGATCGATGGGATCGTAGTAATGGAAGGTCTCTTCTCCTCTCACACTGGGAGAGCTCCAGGTCGAAATCCCAAGAGTGAGATCATAATGATCGTAACTTGAAATCTCCCGCTTCCCGCCACCGCCCGGCGCATCGCACACAACCCGGGGGGTGTTAAAACCGGCGATGGTCCCCTGAAGTCGCTTCGAAAGATCACAGGCTTCGGCCACCGTCGTGCGCAGGTGTTCACATCCCGGAACCATGTCATGAACGTAAATGTAGTAGGGTTGGATGTTGAGATAGGACAACTTTTTGACGGTCCGATACATCACCTCAAAAGAGTCATTCACGCCCCGGATCAGCACTGATTGATTCCGCACCTTGATACCGCGGTTTACGAACTCCTGCATTGCCAGCAAAGTCCAGCTCGTCATCTCACTCTCGGTGCTGAAGTGAGTGTGAACGCAAACCTCCTTCATGCGCTCGTGCCCGGCCTTGCAGACCGATTCAAGTGCGGCCATCCATTTCTCGTCGGAAAGTATTTTCATCGGCAGGATGGCGATTCCTTTGGTGGCAAAGCGTATCCGCCGGATTTGGGGAATATCGAGTAGAGCCATCCCAATCTGCTTGATCTGAGCCGGACGCAGAAGGAAGGCGTCACCTCCCGATATCACCACGTCTTCGATCTGGGGATTATCCCGAATATACTGAAAGGTCGGCTCCCACTCGCCATGAGTGGCACCGTAGGTCGATTTGCTCTTCACCGCCGTGCTACCCCCAACCACCCTGCTGCGCGTGCAGTACGAACAATAGACCGGGCAAAGCGTGATGGGGAGAAAGAGCACCTTGTCCGGGTATCGATGAGTCAGGTAGGGCGTGGCCTTGTCGCCTTCCTCGTTGAGGGAGTCGTCCATGTAACATGGATGATCATCCAGAAACTGCGAGCCGAGCGGCAGGAACTGCTTGCGGATCGGGTCATCAATCGCATTTTCCCAATCGATCAGCGAAAAAATATAGGGAGTCATCCTCACGTTCATGGGCGTGCGCTCGAGTCCGGCTTCGATGTCTTTTGCCAACGAATCTGTAAGCAAGTGTTTCAGCACCTTCCCAATACGAGGGAGCGAGGTCACACCATTGCGCTGCTGCCAGGAATAATCACTAAACTCTTTAGCACTGACGTCACTCCAACCGGGAATTTTGCGCCAGAATCGATCACCCCGGAAGTCATACGAGACTTCGGGAAGTTCGGGCCAGGCAGCGGTATTCTGGCTGGAAGAGGTCGACGATGGCAGATGAACCTCTCCACGTTTGGGTTCGCTTGTTTTAGTGAGTGAAGACATGACAAGTAAAAGAGCGGGACTCAGTGGCGAAACCTCGCCGGAGCCCCTCGCCCCTTGGAATATGCCTTCGAACGTAAAATCATCAAGATCGGTATCGCTGAAGGCGCGAAGACCCAAGCTACAGCGTTTGAGATAGCTTCGTCATTTTTAGCTGATCGATTCATTGAAAAGGACTTTTTCGGATCCGGGGCCTTACTCCAACCCTTTAATTAAATTGATTTACGTGCTTTCCCGCCAACAAAATTCCCTCGATCTCATCACTACTAACTTATGACAAACCTCCCGCCCAAATGCATTGCAATGATCACGATGAACTTCATCAATTCCTCGACCGCGTGCCGGAGATCAAACTGCAGGCCCTCACCAAGTTCACCCACAACGAACTCCGCAGCGACCAAGCCTTTGCGGTCTTCCTCCTTCAGTGCGCCAACCTCATTAATAAAATCCAGCTGAAAATTCTGACTTCTACTCCCAAGCCATAAGATCATTTGAAAATTTCAAGGCCAGGCCATCGATCTTCCGGGCCTTTAATCAGCTCTTCATAGGGAGGCTTCACTTTTGGCCACGCATACGGGCGGATCTTAACAATTCGGCCCGGGCGGAATCCTTCAAGAACCAACTCCACATCGAATTTAATTTGAATTCCACTGCTACCAAAAGGCACGGGCGACTCTGATCTTCCGACTGCAACGATCTTCCCGTCCATGCCGTCATGGTCGGGCCACCACGTTCTGAGTGTGCTTTCCGCCGCCGCCATTTGCGCACCGACCCCCTCCTTAAAGTCCTCGTAAAGTGACTCGTCCATGCCACCGAAAAGAGTCGCAGTGACAGTCGCCTGTCCAAACCCGCCATGCTCCACCGAATCAACCCGTGCCGGCATCCAGCGCAACTTGAGGTGGCGTCGATGAACACCCCCTTGACGTCTGGCCGCGGAATCAACCGCCGCTTTGTCCAACCAAATATCAGAGAGATGAAACTGCTCATACAAATATCGTGGATGCCAGGTCAGCCCCAGTTGAACGGAAAGACCTGGACTCTCTTTGGGCCAAATTCCATCAGCAACCAGATCATCAATTCCCAGCAATTCCCTCCCTCGCCAAATCCGCGTGGAATCATCAATTGTCATTTTCTGAATCTCTTTCCCCAAGCTCACCGTGACTGTTCCTTTCGTCCCCTCGAGCTCAACCCCACCGAGCCTCCACGACTGGCCTTCGCGCAAGCGAAGGCTCATATCATCTTCCAACAAAACAGCGTGATTCTCAGGAGGCCGAGTGACATCCCTACGCTTGATATTCACCACCGGCACGACTGAAATGCTAGGGTCAGGTGGCAGGTGAAAACGACCATGCAAAACCGTTCCAAGTGGAATATCCTTCAAAGCCGCCGGAGCTCCACGATAACGAATCACGCCATGGGGAAGCATCGCAAAATGATGCAGCTTGCCCTCCTGATAATGATCTTCAACCTGAAGCCGCATACTCCCCCGCCGATTCACGTGATCCACAAAAACCAACTCTCCGCTGTAAGATTTTGCTTTTTCGAGCGATGGAAAGACGGACTCACCTTGGGCGACAAGGCCCAGGATCAGAGTGAACAAACAAGTAAGGTATTGGATCATCCCAAACCGAGAACCTTCCTACTGTCGCCAAAACGCTCTGTCTCCACTCCCATTTTCTGAGCCATCGAGAGAAGTAAATTACTCATGTGGGCCTCCGAATTGGCAGGACGACTGCAGAGACGGTAATGATTTCCGGGATCTTCAAGCTGATACCCTTTAAAGTGCCCCTGATTCAAATCGAGATGGCGACCATGTTTGATCCCCAGCTTGCTCCCACCCGCGAGCACCAGTGGCAAATTGGCATTCCCATGGCTATGTCCATAAGACATACCGCTGCCAAAAAGTGCCATCGTGGTATCAAGCAAGGGTTGCCCGTCAGGATCCTTGGTGTCGCCCAGTCGTTTGATGAAGTAAGCGAATTGCTCGACCCCAAAGGTATCACTCATGGTGAGCGCTTCCATGTGGCCCGGATCCCCATTGTGGTGGCTCAATTGATGTCTGGATTGTGAAATTCCCAGCTCGGGGATCGGCAACCCTTGCCCTTCGGAACCACTGCAGAAAGTTGCCACCCGCGTTGCATCGGTTTGAAAAGCGAGCAAGATCAAATCATACATCGTGCGAAAGTACTCGCCCGCCTCGGTCTTCGCCACATCGCGGTTGGCGCGCTTGCGATCCTCGTCGGAAATCGTGGGCCTCGGAATATCCAACCATTCATCCGCACGGTGGGTCCTGATTTCCGTTTCACGAACCGACGTCAAATACTGATCTAATCGACCTTTGTCATCGGCCCCAATTTTTTTCTCAAGGCGGTGCACTTCATCGAGATTGGCATCGAGCACGCTTCCTTTCCTCCGCAGGGCACGGCGGCGGGCCTCCACTCCATCCTTGGGAACTTCGAAAAGATGAGAAAAAATCTCACGACATCGGTTCATTGCCGGGAGTCGGATTCCATCGGCCGTCCAAGAAAGAGAATCTGTGTCGACCGAGGCTTCCAAAGAATGAAAGCGCGTCTGCTTTGAAGTTACCTCTGCCATCATCTGATCCACCGAGACAGTGTTTCGGTCCGTTGGGCCAAGCTTGCCCCCGGTCAGCCAGATTTTTTCGCAATTGTGATGATGTCCAAGCCCGCCGGGATGATGGAGCCCGCTGATCGGAGTGACTACGTTGCGCAACCTCTCGAGTGGTTTGAGAGAACGGGAAAACGCAAAGCCTTCGCCCGCCTTCGTGATCTGATAGTCCAAGGTGTTCACCCCGTTGGGAATGTAGACAAAAACACTCCGCCGGGCTTTAGACCCGTTTATTTCAGCAGCCCGTAGCGGCCTCATACAGTCAAGCATAGGAAGGGCAACAAAGCTACCAAGTCCCCGCAAGACATGGCGGCGATTGATAAGCCAAGATTGGGTTTGGATATTGCTCATGAGCTTTTTGGGTTTGGATTTAGCGTTTTCGTATCAGGTCTGAAAGAGCCACCGCACGAACAACACTTTTTAATTGATACTGGTTTCTTTTGGCTTCAGCGACGATCGCACGAACATCGTCGCGATCATCGACTGTTAAGACACGACGCAGGGCATAAGTGCATAAGTGCTCAACAAAAGCCTGCAGAAATTGGTCTCGATCATCGAGAAGGAGTTTTTTGAATTGCGCCGCTCCCTCAAAAGCCCGTCCGTCCGGCATTACCCCGCCCGGGTTTACGGGGGGATCTTCGCCAAATCCCTTTTCAACCCGCTCATGGGTCCGCCAACGACCAATCGCGTCATATTCATCAAAGGCTAAACCGAGCGGGTCGATCCTACGATGGCAGGCTGCACAATTCACGTCACTGGCATGAGCTTCAATCTTTTGGCGGATGGTTGCCTTGGGAACATCCGAAGGATTGGGCTCGATGGCATTCACATTGGCCGGAGGTGGTGGTGGCGTTTTTCCAAGGATCGCTTCACTGACCCAGACTCCACGATGCACCGGACGATGCCTCGTTCCGTCGGAAGTCAGCCCCAAAATCGCGCCCATCGTGAGGAGCCCGCCGCGATGATCTTCCGGCTTCAAAAAGACTTTCTGAAATCCTGATTTCTTCGACTCGGGGAGACCGTAAAACTCGCAGAGCCTGGGATTTGCCATTGTCCAATTTGAATCAATCAAGCCCTCCATCGAGCCATTGTTCCTGAAAATTTCTTCAAAGTAGCGAACGACCTCCTCACGCATACTGGTCTCCAGCCAAACATCATACCCGGGGTAGAGTTTTTCATCGGGAGGGAACATTCCCACTCGATGCAGCTGCAACCATTGGCGGGGAAAGTCTTCAAGAAAACGTGAAATCTTCTCATCATCCAACATCCGCTCGACCTGACCGGTTAAATCCCCCGCGGCAGCCTTCGAGAATAGCTCATCGTCGGGCATCGAGCTCCATAAAAAATAGGATAAGCGAGAGGCCAATTCAAAATCGGTCAACTTCTCACGCAGTGAAACATCACCCTCGACCAAATAGATAAACTCCCGCGAAGTCAGAATGCCAAAAAGGGCCACCTGATAAGCCGAAGCCAACGATTCCCCCGCCGCCCTCTCGGACTGAAATGCTTTCAAATAAGGTCCCAATTGCTCCTCCGTCACCGGTCGCCGCCAGGCCCGCTGCGCGAACTTCTTTAAAAAATCTTCAAGCGATGCCTCATCCGGTGGAAATACGGCAACCCGCTTCGCTTGCTCTTGCTCCGTCACGATCGGCCCTTCCCACTCGATCCAATCCAACAAAACCATCGAGTAAATCCCATTTCCCTTCTCATCAAACATCTTGGGTGCGGTCGGATTGAGCAAGGCGGTTTCGCTGCTGTGCGTAAAAATATAGGATGGCACTGAAAGCGCATTCCGGTAATGACCACCCTTGCGCCGATCAATGTCATGGGTCGCCACAACATTAAAATCAAGATCCGTTGGCATCTCCAAAAACACCTCGAACTCCACGATCTGTGGTTCGTCTTCGGGCGCCAGAATATCCAACTCAACCAAGCCCTCGTTGGCGGCCTCCACCGTACGTTTGCCAATTCTCAGGTGCGCAATCTGACCACCGGGCGGGCGGATGCCGCTCACCTGCATTCTTGCCCGATACAATCCACTGTGCTCCGGCCCGGTGGCACCAAACCAATGCGGGCGGAAGGCCTGCTGCAATCGCCCCGGAAACATCAACATCCGCAAGGGACGCTTAATCCCAAATCGATCGAGATACTTCTGCGCATTTTCACCACCGCCATAACGCAGATCGGCAGCCGTCTTGCGAACCTTCTTCACCCCGACCTCACGAGACGGGAAAGCGCGCGTGATCACTGTTTCCGCTGCGTTGTAGTAACGCTCGACATGAGAGGGCGACAGCGACAACTGCGATCCGATTCGCTCGTATCCATGCCAAAGAGAATCGGCATTCAATTGACCCGGCTCGCTGGGATCATATCGAACCCCCAACAAATCGTAGACGGTATTTTGATACTCCTTTCGGCTAAGACGGTAATGGGCCACCGGTGGACGGGACGCCATGCGCGCGGAGCGACCTTCGCGGATCTTGCCATCCAGCTCGTCAATAATCGCTCCAATTTCCTCGAGTGTCGGCCGGGGTTTCTCCTCGGGCGGCATTTCTCCAGAGTTGATCTTTTCAACAATTTCCGCCCACAGATGCCCGTCCGCTCCCGACTTGAAGTCGCGCGACAGTTGATCAATTCGAAAATCACCCTTCGCCTTTTTGGGGCCATGACAGCTGATACAGTGCTGGTCCAAAAACGACTCAAACTCCTCCTTGGCAAACCCTCGCGTTGCCAGGAAGAGAACGATGACTAAAAACCGCCTCATTTCCAGGCCCTAGTTCCGGGGAGGTTTCACAGGTGGCACCACCAACTTCCGCGCCCAGATATTTCGGAAGCGAACCGGATTGCCGTGATCTTGAAGCGAGAGTCCACCCGACACCGCCTTACCGCCTTCCTGCACCGCAAACTGGGTCACGATGCCATTGTGTAAAACCGTGATTGATCCGGGTTGCATCACTTTACCTGCGGCATCCTTCTTCTCCCGAATGCAAATGATGTCGTAAGTCTGCCACTTGCCCGGTCCACGGCTCGCATTCACCAGGGTCACACTCTTCTTGTAGAGAGAAGATGCCTGCCCGTCGGGATAGGTGTCATTTTGAAATGAATCAAGCACCTGCACCTCGGGATATCCACCAATGAAGACGCCGCTGTTGCCCCGCCCCTGGCTGTTACCCTTCACCTCGGCCGGAGTGCACCACTCGATATGCCACTGGCAATCCCCTTCGACCTGATCCCGGGTTTGAATCGCTCCGGTGCCTCGCACCACCTCCATAAAACCATCCTTAACCTGCCACTTCGCGGCATCATCGTCCCCTTTCCCCCGGCCCTTCCATTTCGAAAGGTCCTTCCCATCGAAGAAGACGATGGCATCGGACGGCATTGCACCAGGCCTGGCATCAGTGGTGTGCCCCGGTGGCGTGACAACCGCCGGGCGTTCGTTCTGAATCTGCTCTTTACTCCAACGACCGGCGTTAGAGACAGATTCCTGAGCTTGAAGGGTTGCAAAACCAACAAAAAGCGTGGCGGGGCGAAGATAGCGGTATTTCATGACTGATTTTAAAAGGTAAAAGGTCCTCCGGACCGTTACTCATTACGCCAACTCCGGACGCCACTTTCAATTCCACCGCCATTTTCCCTTGCCCGGGAACACCAACTTCATCCCACCCGGCAGGATTTGCACATGAGCCCGGGAATTGTTTCGCTCTCGATGTCGCAATTAGGACATTGGGAATACCCAAGACTTATGCGAACCTTCGCCAGTCCCGTTTTACCAACCCGTTGGCAGCGGCATTGTTGGTAATCTTCAACGCTGAAGGGTCCCACTTGAGTTCCTTGCCATGATGACGGTTGGCTATATTGCCAAGGAGGGTGGCTTCGGTAAGAGGACCGGCAAAGGCAAAGTGGCTGGTGGTTGCTCCGCGGCCGAGGCAGGCGTCGACGAAACTGTGGTAGTGATTTCGGGCTTCAAGCTTCGGGAGCTTGACGTCTTTATTCTTGGAATCGAGGAGCAGCCGGGGACTGCCAACGTGAGGCAGCAAGAGGTTACCGCCCTCGCCGATAAAGAGACTGCCACCGCCCGGAGCATTCTGCGTGCCGTCGTTGAAGCCGAAGATTCCGCGTGGAGGCTGTTTGCCGCCGTCATACCAAAAGGTCTTGATAGTGTTGCCGACGGTCCACTTTGTCCCCGGATAAAGGTATTCATAGGTTGCCCACGCGGGCCAGTTCTCGGTGAAGGCAGCTTCATTCGATGCCCAGTCGTCGGGAACACTGGTGGCTTTGACGCTGGTCGGGGCCGTCAGTTCCAAAGCCTTGAATGGAGAATCCATGATGTGACACATGAAATCGCCGAGGGGACCGGTGCCAAAATCCTGCCATGAGCGCCACTGGAAGGGATGATAGATTCCCTTCTTATAGGGGCGCTTGGGGGCAACACCGAGCCACTTGTCCCAGTCGAGCGTCGCGGGCACGGGATCCGCTCCCGCGGGCCGCCCCTTCCCGGGGAAGGAGGCTCCGGACCAGGCGTGAACCTCTTTGATCTTACCGATCACGCCCTGCTGGATGAGAACGACCGCGGAACGATATTCGATAGTCGATTGAATCTGATTGCCCATCTGCGTGACAACACCGGATTTTGCGGCGGCTTCGACCATGGCCCGAGTCTCGGCGACCTCGTGGGCGAGTGGCTTTTCGCAATAGACGTGCTTGCCACGCTCCATTGCTGCGATAGAAGCCGGAGCGTGCATATTGTCGGGGGTGGCGACCTGAACCGAGTCGATCTTGTCTCCCTCTTTTTCAAGCATCTCGCGCCAATCCTGATACCTGCGTGCGTCAGGGAATTTCGCGACGGCTCTGGCCATCCGTGCGGTATCGACATCGCAGATCGCGGTAACGTTGACGTTGGCATGGGAGGCGATGCTGGAGAGATCGCTCCAGCCCTGGCCATCAACACCAACGGCAGCGTGGCTAAGCTTTCCGTTCGCGGATGGCACGGCGCGGAGATTACTGAAAATCAAGGGGGCTCCGGCGGCGGTCTTGAGGAATTGACGACGGGAAGTCTTTTTCTCGGGCATGATGAAACTTCGAGGAAAAATGATGGCGGGGCGAGGCAAATCTACCGACGAGTGGGTTCTCCAAATGCAGGTCAACAGTCTGCAACACTAAAAATCCGCCGATACTGTGAACGAGCGCGAAGCCATCCCCGTTGACCCGGTACCGCCGCACCTTATTTCTTCTTCTCGATCAGTTCGGCCATCGATTTCGCAAAGGAATCTCCTAGCCGAACGAAAAATGCTCCACTTCCAAGATAATGGTAAGGTCGATCACTCCCGACGGTATCCCACTCGTAGTAATGCTTCGGCCAGCCTTTGCTAAAGATCTCGTGCGAATAGAGAGAATACTCGGTGTAGCTCTCGACCGACAAAACGTTTTCTTTAAATTCCGGTGCCCTGGCAGCTTCTCGCTGGGCGACTGAAACCTGGTTTTCAGCCACCTTCTCCGCTGTCATCCCCGTTCCCAGAACGCCGATAACAAAAGGCATCTTTGGAACCTTGTATTCTTTACGAACATCCTTGATGAAGGCGATCATATTGTCCTTGTAGCTGTCCCGAAACTCAGATGAAAACTGGTCGTTGTATCCTTGAAACCAGACAAATCCGGCGATCTCATAACCTGCTTCGGCATCGTAAGCCGGGTGGTTCTCCTTTAAGTTTCCGAGCACCGCACGGATGGACTCGTTCATCATCCGGTAATTCAGGCCGGCATTTTTTCGAATCTCATCGGCCTTGCCGCCTGCCTTCTCCTTCTCGTTCAATTTGTAGGAACCAGCAGACGGTGGACGGAAATTATAGTTCAGAGATTTACCACCCCACGAGGTCTTGATGAGCAGGATGGGACCATCAATTTTTTCGGCAATCGAAAGCCCGAAGCAATACTCCGGTCCGATCTTTGATTTGTCGGCGCCATAACCGACTCCAAGCTTGCCGGCCCTTTTGTTTCCGTCGGCAATTGAATTGATGTAGACCCGATCCGAGACCACGGAGGATGCCGCGATCGTCGCCTTGTAAGCATCATGGGCGTCCTTGCGCTTTTTCACTTCTGTTTCCAGAGCGGTTTTTTCGGGACCCGCACTCATGCCCTTGATCTTGTCATTGGAAATTCCACCGGTCAGCTCATCAAGTTTCCGCGCTTGGTCCAGCTGGTCCTCCAGCGTTTTTTTGGAGAGATTGCCACCCTTCTTGAACACCAGCTCGATGAGTTCCTTGTCCTTGGTGGTGCCTGAATGATAAAGTGTGGCCATAGTGTGAGCTCTGGCATGGCCGACCATATTCGACTGACCTGCCAGGATGAACACCTTCAGTTTTTCCTTGGAAAAGGCTGGATTGGCAACTGACAGAAGGGAAACCGATACTGTCAGGAAGGAGCTTCTTTTCAATGGGTTGAATTTCATCTGTGTTTTTTCTCGCTGATTGTTTGTGAAATTTCACCGGACTGGTGCTTTCAAAAGCTACTCTCCGGTATCCAACGCCAAAGGTCGAGATCGGATCATCGGGGCTCTCGGGAAACCCGTCTGGAGACTCCTAGGCTGTTCGATCGAATCATAGTTGTTGAGATCCCCGGTGAGAAGCGACTTCACATCATGAGATTGTGAACCGTCACCTTGGGCCCAACCAATGCCTTAAGGTGGGAATGGTAGGTGAAGATCAGAACCTGGGGTCTGCGGCTTAGATCAGTCAGAAACGGCAAGAGAGCCTTGGTTCGCTGGTCATCGAAGGTCATGAAAAGATCATCAAGGATGAGTGGAATGGGCGCGTGGTTCTCGAGATCAAGATCGATCGCGGCCAGTGGCAGCGCAAGGGAGAGCGGATCAACTATGTATATCGTAGCTCGCGATCTAACCGGCTCCACTGCACCGATTGCAGGCCATAACAACACAGGCAATCGCATCGGGATTTCCGGATTCATTATCGAGGAACAGCAACAGATTCAAGAGCCTTCCTCGACTCTGCTTGCCCTCTCTGCGACGGCTCTTCTTCTCCGCCGGCGACGCTAGTCGCTCCCGCGTTCCAAACCAATTCTAAATGGCTCCTTCGATTAGTTCGAAGGAGCCATTCTTATTTGTAGACGATAGAAGAGCGGGCCGCTTCCTGCGGGCATTCGAGTCAGGATACAAGTCCGCAAGCCCGCTGGATTATTTCGGACGCTGGAGACTTGCGTAAGATCTTCAACCGGAAACCAGCTATTCAAATCGCTCGACGACTCCACCACCGTGGCGAGATGCCTCCCCTCAAGGTCCAGTGATTCAGTCAGCATGATTCGGTGGGAGCCATTCTGGAGATACTCTACGGCTATTGACCGGGCACTCGAGCTCGCATCATTCGGGTCGGACTCGGTGAGATACTCTTCAAGATTAGAAAGCCCGTCACCGTCCAGATCATCAGAAAATCCCGAAAGTAAATTGCTCCCAAAAGACTCCAGCCAATCGTTAAACTTCTCGGCCGGACTTAGATTTTTCCAGGCAATGGCCGGGGCGATAATTGTTTGAATTTCCTCGGCGCTCTCACTGATCCGCGATCCGTAACCATTGGTCTGCCGGTAGAAACGGATGTCAGAGGGGTCCTCGGATTCCCCGACAAGCGGGATGAGATTCCAGCCCGAATCGTCACTTCCAAAATGAAGGCCCCCGGCATCGTAAAGTACTCCGTTGAAGCGATTTTGATTCGAGGGAATCACGGCCGAAGAATAAGAGGCATCAACCGAAAAGGTAACCGCGGCCAACTTCCACATGGAGCCATCTTTGATGAACCAACCACCGCCGGAGTCACGGGGAGAGACCATCACCTCATCCTGACCCAAGACGTCGGAAAAATCGAAATGCAGAAGTTCGTGATCATTTGACGACAGGAATGCACCGGCTACCTCGTTGCGGCCCCAGCGTGATTTCTGAGTCGAATATGCCCCCCATTTCCATCCTCTTCCCGCCACCTCCTCACCCCGATCGATGCCCCGCCCGTGAACGACCATTTCTTTGCCCACTTCGTCAGACTTCTTGTAAAGCAAAGCGTAGTCATCGAAGGTTTCCCAAATTTCGAAAACGCGGAGGTCGGAAGTCCCAATTTGCACCGGGGTTCCTTTCACTGCGAAAGTTCGTAGTTCGCCGTCGGTGAAGAATCCCTGCTGCGTCACTTGCTCCTGATTGGTCCCAAGATGAGTCGCGGTGATGAAGTGCTTGGGCGAAATAATGGTGGCATGGGAAGTGAGATACCTCAGTTGGTAGTGCCAACCACTCCCCGCGTAGTCACCGGTCGGCGCGGTGCGCGTATTTGCCGCCGGGCTTAAGCCATCGCGAAAAATCAGTCCACTCGCCGGGAGTCCCGCCAGTGCCCATAGCAATATTCTTTTCACCTTGGATTAAGCCTAGCCCTGATTTAGGGTCTTGTCGCCCCAAAGTTGACCCACGGGACCTATTCAAAAAGCCCCCGCTCGCGGGTTTGCTGGTAAAGGTATCCCGAATCTTCGATCAAATCGCCGGCATCAATCGCCTCATGCACCAGGGCATCACAGCGTTCATTGAGTTCGTTCCCTGCGTGCCCTTTTACCCATTTCCAGGTGATCTTGTGATCTCCCGTTGCTTGATCGAGCTGCTGCCAAAGGTCACGATTTAGGACCGACTTTTTATCCGACTTGACCCATCCTCGCTTCTTCCACCCAGTCAACCACCCCTTCGTCATGGCATCGACGAGGTATTTGGAATCCGAATGCAAAGTGATCGCGCAAGGCTCCTTGAGGATACCAAGAGCCTCGATGGCAGCCATAAGCTCCATGCGATTATTAGTGGTATGATCAAAGGCTCCTTTAAGCTCCTTGCGGTGCCTGCCGAAAATCACGATCGCCCCGAACCCTCCCGGACCTGGATTTCCGCGAGCTCCGCCGTCGGTATAGATCTCGACCTTCTTCATAATGCGATAATCTTGGTCTCACACATCCTGCTCACGGCCTCAAAATCACTCTGCGAGGAAAAAGCCGACTTCGGCAGAATGAAATACTGGTCTTTCTGGAGATAAAGCAGAATCCCCTTGGGCGACAAATAGCGATCCTCAAATTCACTCCACTTCAGGCTCTTTTCATGCCCCTTTGATTCCTGGTGGATCTTCTTCTCCGAAAAGGTCCAATGCAACTCTTGACCGGCCTGGGGAGAAGACTTGGAGCCGTGAATGAGGCGGTATTGCCAGAAGGTTTTCCTCATAAAAAGCAAGGGGCCGACGAGGATACAAAGGAAGCCAAAGGTTCGCTCGCCGAGGTAAAGCAGCAGGGCGCCGATCGGAACCAAGATCAGGTAGAAATAGCGAAACAACAGGAAGATGGGATGCCGGTTCCGCATGTGCATTGCCGAACCCAATTTCAAGGTTTTGACGTCAAACCGGCTCGTTGCTTGGTATTCGCTCATCTGCGCCGCCAGCCATAGCCTCTTCCTTTGCGCTGGACAAGACCGTGATCTCCATGACTTTGTAAAGAGTATGAAAACATTCGTTTCAAGATTGCTGTTATCGTTGGTGGCAAGCGCTGCCGTTCTTCCCGCCCAGGAAGCCTGGCTCCTCGAAATGCCCAACAAATACAGCGACTACCTAATCAAGAAGTCAGTCGCGGGAGACTATGACACCGTTGCCGGAATTATCGACAAGCTCCCCGGTCTCGTTGCCAAAAAACAAATCCGTGAAGTGGACCTGATCAAATGGAATGCCGAGGGCGGCAAAATCAATCAGAAACGGGAAGTCAACGATGACGGACGCGTGATTAGAGCCGGAGCACGCTACTACTCCATTAGCGGCCAAAAACCAGATTTTCGGAAAATTAAAATCACCGATATTCCAACAAAGCCGAATCTCGAAATAAGCACCTACGGACTCCTTCCACGAGCCTGGACTCCCACCTTCGCCCACCGAAAAGGTGACCTCACGCTCATCATCCTCGAGCGTCACGCCGATTCTCCCACCGCGACCGTTTCCCTTGGCAACATGCGGCAAATCGAATTCGATGCCGGCGAGAGCAAGGAAAGCGTATCCTGGTATTCGGCCGATCCACTCGATATCAAGCAACTTTCCTACTCTTCCGCGATTGGCTTGGTCGCGAACCCCAAGGTTCAATTCATCACGCGAATCTTCTCGGAAGTCAAAAAAGATGGCGATTCCCTCCTCCGGATCGAGGCTAGCAGCGGAAGCCCCACCGCCACCGAATCAATCGCACTCCACCACAACGAGGCAAAGTTCAAGGGGCACAGCGAAACCACCGGCCCTCTCAAGAAGGAAACGATCAAAGTCGCCGACAAATCATACACCAAGGAAGGCGAAGTTGGCGCGTGGACGCTCAATCTTAAAAGCGGGCAGTAGACTGACTAGGAACACCGAATGCTGCTTTTTTAGAATTTCGATTACCGTTATGTGCTGGCAGCAAATGTCGACTCAATGAAAAAGCGCACTCATCGCTCCCTCCTCGTGCTCACGGTCCTTCCCGGCCCCCTCGCCATACCCCACCCTTTTGATACGCGATGGTATAGCGTCGGATGACAGGATCAGAATCGAAAGAGAATTCTACCCAGACAGCGATGGTGATCTTGAGATCATCCATTCAGTTGGCTTTAAAGAGGAACCGCTGATGTTCAGTTGGAAGAATGAGGATCTTGAGGAACCACGATCAATACGGACGATCCCCCATCGGATTCTTTGGACCACTGGGGGCCTGATTGATCTCCCAATTTCGATATCCAACAGCACCATTTTTCGGCCTTTTGACCTATCCACACCGTTTCAAAAAGAGGGGTCAGTGACAACGGACCAAGCCGGGCGATGAGGCGGAAAGGGGCAGATCCTAACCCCTCAACGGGTTGGCGAGACAATGGCCTTTGGCCTAAATCCGTATACGCTCCACGATACAAGCTACGCAAACCAGAAGAACTATGGAGACATCACTGCTCACCATGGCTCTTTGTTTGAATTTTTGAAACCGATTCCCGATCCTAGCGTTCCTCGATCGGAGTGACCCTGGAAAGCTCGGTCGGTCCGACATACTTGGTCAGCGGACGGTAGAGGCGGCTGTCTTCTAGCTGCTCGAGCACCTGTGCGGTCCAGCCGGCCATGCGGGAAATTGCAAAAATTGGTGTGAAAAGATCAGTTGGAATTCCCAGTGAATAATAGACGGTTGCCGAATAGAAATCAACGTTGGCATTCAGCCCCTTGCGCTCGCGCATGATGGTGGCGATACGTTCGGACATCTCGATCCATTTGGAATCGCCCAATTCTTCGGTGAGTTTGATGGCCATCTTTTGGAGATGGGGAGCACGCGGATCGAGCACCTTGTAAACGCGGTGACCAATTCCCATGATCTTCTTCTTGTTCACGAGGCAGTCCTCCACGTAGGCATCAACCTTATCGAGACTGCCGATCTCCTGTAGCATTTTGATCACGCCCTCATTGGCTCCTCCATGGAGGGGGCCCTTGAGCGTTCCAATCGCCGAAGTCATGGCAGAGTAGAAGTCAGAGAGAGTCGCGACGGTCACGCGAGCCGAGAAGGTCGAAGCATTCATGCCGTGGTCAGCGTGAAGGATGTAGGCGATATCAAGCGTCTTGGTGGCTGCCTCTGATGGCTCCTCACCATTGATGAGGTAGAGGAAGTGTCCAGCTTCGGAAAGATTATCACGCACAGGAGGGAGTTCGAGTCCCTGACGAATGCGATGGTAGTAGGCCACGATCACCGGAGCCTGCGCACAGAGGGAAACCGCGACTGCGGCGTTCGCCTCCTGATCAGGCTCACCCACTTTGGCCCGCTTATCATAGAGACCCAGCATGGAGACGCCGGTGCGAAGGATGTCCATGGGGTTGGCATCCTTGGGAGCGGCTTTCAGAAAGTCGATGACACCCTGGGGGATCTCGCGATGGCTGCGGAGCTCCTTCTCAAAGGTTGCCAACTCACTGACGTTTGGGAGCTTTCCAAAATGCAGGAGGTAGGTGACCTCCTCAAAGCTGCAATTCTCGACGAGCTCATCGATCGAGTAGCCAAGGTAGGAAAGACGGCCTTCGAGGCCTTCAACGTTTGAGAGTGCGGATTCGTTGGCAATAACTCCTTCAAGACCTTTGGCGTAATCAGACATAAATAAGTGTTTTTGGTGAAAGTTTGGTACACGAAGCAATAATGCCACCTCCACCCCCACGCAAGGGTTTCCAGATAAGAATGTTTCAGTTTTTTAGTTTAAGAGAATTAACTAATTCGCCAAGCTCTCTTCGTGAACACAGAATGGATCCTAGCTATCGAAACAAGTGTCACCAATGCCACGCTCCTTCTTGCCCGTGAAGGCAGAATTTTTGAACAGCAAACCTTTTCAAGCGAGCGATCCCAGGAATGCGACCTCTTCGCACCGCTGCAAGACCTCCTTGCCAAGCTGCCGGAGGGAGAACGACTGTCCGCCATCATCATCGGAACCGGCCCGGGGTCCTACAATGGAGCCCGCGTGGGCATCGCCACCGCCCAGGCCATTGCTCAGGTCCACCGATGTCGTGTCGCCGGTCTCTGCTCCTTCGAAGGAGTGCCCGAAGTTTCTCAAAATGACATCATCTGGGCCGTGGGAGATGCCCGGCGGAGTAGCTACTTTCTGATGCCAGTGGGGAATGGTCGGGCCAAAACCCCGCCTCGCCTTCTGGAAGAAGAGGCATTTCTCGTGGAGCTGGCCCGATGCGAAGGGCCCAAAGTGACCTTTGAATCGCCCTATCGCCTTCCCGAGGGCGTTGAGTGCCTTGTGAGCCAATCCAGCGCACACGGGCTCCTCAAATCCTGGTTGGCACGTTCCCCGGAGGAGAGGGAAAACCTTTTAAGAACTCCGGTCGAAGCCTTCTACCTCCGCCCTCCGCATATCACGAAGTCGAAAAAGACCTGACACAGCCTGTTCACCGCCTATCGATAAAATCGTTTCCTCTTTCGCCAACCATGTCAAGGAAGCGCGGAGAGCGAGGTCCACAAGGTCGAAGATTCGGGGATGGCGATGAAACACAGTAGGGGTAAACATTCTACCCACCACAGTCCAAACGCCTTCGAATAACCAATTCCCGAGATCCTCGGCACTTTCAAGTTCATCTTCCCATCCTGCGGATGCTACCCGTTGGACGGGCGAGTTACTTGGAGAATTACATATCGCTGTAAAAGGGTTTTCAGCGCCACCCAATCAGTATTGCAGGACGAGATAGAAGCGCCGTTGCAATTCCTTTCTCCCGGCGGAAATGACGATGGTCGCCATTTCAAGCAAACGTAACCAACTTTTCTGAATTTTCCGAGCGATCTTCAATCAACAGCCTTATAAAAAGGTGTTTGCAATAGCCAAGAGAAACAATATTTCCTAAGAATTTAGGGGCTTTAATCATGAAGGCGAAAATATACATTCCACTCTTGCTCTTATTGACCTTGGTTTTCTCGATTGTTTACCGAGAGTGGAACAGGCCGAAGCTCCCGAACGCCGAGTGGGTCGAGAAAGGCCAATGGTTCAAAGGGAACACACACACCCATTCCTTATGGAGCGATGGCAATGATTTTCCAGAGATGATTGTCGATTGGTATAAAAAGCGGGACTACGATTTCCTAGCTCTTTCTGATCACAATACTCTCAGCCGGGGTGAAAAGTGGATGCCGGTAAAGCAGGTGGAGGGGCGTCGTAAAAAAGGAGATAGCGGCACCTTGGCCGAATATCGGGAACGCTTCGGCGATGACTGGGTGGAGCTCCGGGGCGAGCCCGGAAGCGAAGAAGTCCGGCTGAAAACTCTTGAGGAAATTCGCTCGCAGTTTGAAGACGATAATAATTTTCTCCTCATCGAAGCCGAGGAGATCACCGACAAATTCCGGCAATATCACATTCACATTAATGCCATTAACCTCGACGAAGTGGTCAAGCCACAAGGAGGTGACTCCGTGGTCGAAACGATGCGGAATAATTTACGTGCGGTCAAAGAGCAGTCGGAACGACTCAAGCGGCCGATTCTCACTCACCTGAACCACCCCAACTTCCACTGGTCCGTCACTCCCCAGCAACTGGCCGAAGTGGTGGAGGAGCAATTCTTCGAAGTTTACAACGGCCACCCCGGCATCAATCACCTTGGCGACACTGACCACCCCAGCGACGAGGCCATCTGGGACATGGCAAACACCCTGCGCATGCTCGCGCACGATGCTCCCCCGCTCTTCGGAGTGGCCACCGATGATTCACATTATTACCACGGAGGGAACGTCTCTCCGGGAAGGGGTTGGGTTATGGTTTGGGCCGAGGAATTGGACGCGAATCAATTGGTGGAGTCGATGGAGCGGGGAGAATTTTATGCCTCCACCGGCGTCGTTCTGAAGGAGGTCAGGTATGACCGGGGATCACGCAAACACCACCTCGAGATGACACCTGCCGAGGGAGTGAGCTACGAAACCAAATTTATCGGAACCCGCCGTAACACTCCGGATAAGACCGGCGAGGTCTTTGCCACCATCTCCGGAAACAATGCGGAATATCAACTTAGCGGCGACGAGCTGTATGTCCGGGCGGTGGTCACCTCGACACGAGATCATCCCAACCCTTCTTATTCCGATCAAAAGGAACAAGCCTGGACCCAACCGGTCGGCTGGCGGAAGTGAGCGGAAAAAAATTAGCTCCCGCGCTTCCAGCGTTTCGACTTCATCTCAAAGCGTTCGAGCGTGCCCGCCGGGACTTCCTCAACCGGGATTCTCAAACTGAAGACCTCTCGCAGGCGACCCTCCAATTCACGCGCGCCTGAGCCCTCGGCGCGCAAGCGAACTTCCGCCATCGAATTCGCCTCTTCGATCAGGACCTCGTATTCCACGATTCCTTCGACCGATCGCACCACCTCCTCGACAGCCCCTGGGTAGAGGTTCACTCCGCGAACCACCACCATGTCATCGACACGCCCAATGATTCCCCCTTTGAGCGCAAAGTCCTCATCCGGCTGCACCAGATCCCCCGTCCGATAGCGCAGAAGCGGTGAGCCATGACGTCCCAGCGTGGTGAGAACCAATTCGCCAATCCCCTGTTCGTCCTGATTGATGACTTCGCAAAAGTAAGCCTCATGTCGCACCAGCAAGCGACCAGGGTCTGAAATATCACCCACTGTCACCGGCCCCACCTCGGTCATGCCATGATGGTCGATCACTTCGGCATCCCACGCTTCGGAAAGACGATTGCGCACCTCGGGCAGGCTTCCCCCCGGCTCACCCGCCACGATAATTTTTTCCACGCCTAGGCCACGGGCATCGTCCGCAACTTCAGCCAGGCGCAAGCCATAGGTTGGAGTACAGCAAAGAATTTCGGGGCGTAATCTCTCCATCATCCTGAGGCGATTCTCACTGGAAAGCCCGCCCGCCGGAATGGCACGAACTCCAAGTCCGGCCGCCGACTCAAAACCCGCCCAAAACCCCAAAAACGGACCAAAGGAAAAAGGAAAGAAAGCGGCCTGTCCGGGTTTCACCCCGGCCTTTTCCCAAACCCACTGCCAGTTGGCACAAAGCCATTCCCAGCCCGTCTTGTCATCGAGCCAAATCATCGGCTGCCCGCTGGTCCCGCTGGTCTGGTGAAAGCGATGATAGCTTTCGAGTGGAAAGGTCAGGTTGCTCCCGTAAGGCGGGTGGAGTTTTTGATCCGCCGCCAACTCCGCCTTGGTCGTGAAAGGCACCTTGGCCATGTATTCCTCAAGCGAGGACACCGAAGTTAGCCCTCCCAATTTCTCCTGGTAAAATGGATTGGTCGAAAGTGCCGCGAGTAGGCTGTTGATCTTCTCCAGGCTCATTCTTGGCTCCCGGTTTCCCCGGCTCCGGTTAGAAGATAAACAGCGAAGGTTCCCAACCAGTGGTCGCCTTCATAGTGACCGCTGACGGCATCGCGCAGACCCTCCTTTTCGTGGGCATCCGCGACCTTCAAAAGCGCGAGCTTCGACTCCCCTTCCAGCGCGCTCGCAATGCCCCGCAAATTCCATGCCCGACTCAAATTCAAGCCAACGAGATGAACCAAATGACCATCTTCAAAATCACTGACAGTGACCGGCTTGGTGAGATTTCCCAGGTCAAACCCCGGGAAGAACTTCCCCAGCCAGGCGCGATACTCCACGGCCGGAAGAACCCGCCGCATGAGATCCGCTTCATTCAGCCCGGGGGAAAAGAAATCGTTCCCGCTGGGTTCGTAACGGACCGGATAGGCAAGGTCGCCCGAGTAAAACCCCTTTGCCTTTTTGATCAAAAGGTCGACAAAATCCTCATCCCCGGTCGCCCGGGCCCAGTCCAGCATGTGCCCGAGTGCAAAGGAGGACTCGGGGTGGAAGCCGCACCGGATCGGCCAGTCGAGCTTGGGCAGATAGGACTTGGCATTCGTCACAATTACCTCCTCGACAGGTCGGTAAAGAGAAGCCCATACCCTCCCCTGGCCATCATCGAGAGCGCGAAGTTCGATCCCCAAACGCAGGGCCCAGGCCCAACCATACATGCGCTCAAAAGAGGGATTCTTCCTCAGGTAAGCCGCCTCTTTTTCGAGCCCCTCGCGGGTGAGCTTTTTGGACAACTCCGTTCGAACGGCCTGATTCCATTCCGCTTTGGGAAAGAGGCGAATAAGACGAATCAAGGTCCAATGACCATGCACCGACGAATGCCAATCGAAATGACCGAAGAAGACCGGCGTGAGCTGGCTGGGAGTTTTGGCATCCCCGGGAGAGCGCAGGACGTTTCCCGGTTTGTTGGGAAATTCGCGATTCAGCCCGGCGAGGGCAAGGTCAACGAAGCGCCTGGCATCGATTTCGGAAAGGCGGTTTTGCGCGGAGAGTGGCATGACAAACAAAAGAAGGAAGAAGAGGTGTTTCATCACATCAACTCGATGTTGGTAAACTTTTTAAGAATCACCACCAACAGCCAAAAGAGCGCGGTCGTGAGGGCGGCATTCACAAAAAGCGTGAAGTAGAAACCGTGCCCCTTGCGCAGCATCCAGGGAATCACCAGAAACATTGGCAGGGTCGGGAGCACAAACCAAAAGGTGTAGTAGGCGTGATTGGCGATGCTTTCAATCCGGATCGCTTGGTCCGGCATCTTGCTTTCATGCCTCATCCAGATCATCGCGAGGAGAGAGGTGAGCGGAAGAGCGATGAGGAGAGCAGAGAGCCGGTCGCTCAATAATTGAAGCTTTGTCACGCAAAGAATGATGACTGCGGTCAGGAAAATTTTCCACAAATCAAACCAACTGGGGGTCAGCACTCTAAGAAGTTCGTTTTTGTCCATTGTGATGTCGCGACTTTGAGCGCAATCTCCTTGTTATGCAAGTTGCTCGATACTTTCTGCCTGTTCTTTTTCTGATGTCTGCATGCTCGGCGGACCCACCGGTTGGCCAGCGTCCCCCGGTCGGGCTCCGACCGCCGGTTGTTGCCACCACTCCGACGGCCGGGGCGCTGAAGCTTACCGCAGCTCAAAAGTCATCGATTGGCCGGAAAATTTGGCAAAACGAATCAGGCGGGAAGGTCACCGGACTGACCCACTGGAATGACGGCGAGGAATTTCCATCACTCGGCATCGGACACTTCATTTGGTATCCCATGGGCTTCAACGGGCGCTGGACCGAGACTTGGCCGGAATTTGTCAACTACGCCATACGGAGCGGATTGCAGGTTCCAGCCGTTGGCCGCAAACCCCACTGCCAGTGGCCCAACAAGGCTTCCTTTATGCGCGACTTCAACGGCCCCGAATTGTCCGGGCTCCGCCGTTGGCTGGCAGCAAACATCACGGTCCAGACCGAGTTCATCGCTTACAAATCACGGGCGGCTCTTCCCAAAATCATGAATGCCGCCCCGACCCAAGATCGGGCACGGATCAAAGCGAATTACAACAAGGTGGCCTCGACCGCGAATGGCGTTTATGCCCTGGTCGACTACGTCAACTTCAAGGGAGACGGAACAAACCCAACCGAGTGCTATAACAACCAGGGCTGGGGACTCATGTGGGTTCTCATGGAAATGAAAAACGTCCCACCGGGACAGGCCGCCGCACGTGAATTTGGCGAAGCTGCCAAAAGAAGACTCGATCTCCGGATTACCAATTCGCCGAAAGCACGTGGCGAGTCACGCTGGAGACCCGGTTGGCACAACCGCTGTGATTCTTACGGCAGAGCGCTTTGATTGGATCCGCTATTTCGCCTTGAGCCGCTTCAAAATCTGTGCGGCAAGCTTGCCGTGCGATGAATTGGCATCGACCGCGATAAGTTCCTCGGCGAGCTGAATTGCTTCCTCCGTTTGTCTGCCATGATTTAAAGCGGCGAGCTTTGGAAAGAGAGCCTTTTGCAGCAGGGCGCCTTTGGGCTTAAACCGGGCAACGTAGTCATCGACCAGCTTAACCACCTCATCATAGGAGTCCTTGTGAAAGACCTCCTTGAGCGCAAGGTCCAGATCAACAAATCCCCTTTCTGCGAGATGCGCTTTTTGAAAGCCCAACGAATCATTGGGATCAAGCCTCGCCAATTCATCGAGATGTGCAGTATTAAGGGAAGGATCGGCACCCCGCGGAGTGCTCTCGATCAGAGCCACCAGGGCTTTCGCTCTCTCAAGACCGTCCTTCTGATAGGCTTCCTCGACCGCTTTTAATCGCGCTACCTGATCCTTGGATCGTCGAATGACCTTGGCGGCATGTTTTATTGGGCCATCGATGGCAGCGCCGGTTTCCCGGGCATAGACGATACCTTCGGAATTGAGATAGAAGGTCGTTGGATAGCGATCAACACCGAACTGCCCGGCAAAGATCCGGTTGGACGCAAGCGGCGAAATCATGCCGGGCGTCGACTTCAGCGGAACATCCAAAAGGACAGGAACAAACCGTTCCGCGATGGCCTTTTGAAACAAATCCCGGGAAAGCACGCGTTCATTGAATTGAACGCATGCCCCGGAAATCCCGGTGGACAAAAAGACCAAATAGATGTCCTTTTTTTCTTCGGACGCCCGCTTCTTGGCCTCATCAAGATTTTTGAGCCAAGCCCCTTGAAGAGGCAAGGCAAGGACTAGGGCGAGTGCCAGGCGAAACACGGGACTACTTTCCCTTCTTGATCTTATCCGCTGCTTTCCGGAGATCGTCAGCCTGCTTTTGAAGACCGGCAGCCCGCTTCTCCAGCTCGCCAATTTCACGTTTGCGCCTCTCCATCGCTTCGTGATTCTCCACCACGTCCTTCAAGGCCTGCGTCTTGCGGGCCATCTTCTCGCGGTCGCTTGTGGCCTTCTTTAACGCATCTGAGGCCTTCTTGGCAGCATCACGAAGCTTCTTCAAATCGGCCTCGGCAGTCGCGATTTTCTGATCTGCTTCAGCCTTGGCCTTCTGCAATTCTTTCTCAGTCGCAATGGCTTTGACCAATTCCTCCTCCGCCTTCTTGGCGTCGTTTTTCAGCTCATTGATGTCGGTGACAATGGCAACCGGCTTGGAAACAATCGGTTTCCGTGGCTTGGGATTTTTGGCCATCTCCGCCATCTTCTCAGCCCGGGCTTTCGCCCCTGTGATTTGAGTGGTAAATTGATCGGCCCGCTTGCCAAGATCAGACTCGGGAGCGATTTTTTTCATCGCGGTAACCGCGGCCGCGGCTTCATCATACTTCTTCAAGGAGTAAAGAGCCTGAACCTCATACATTTTGATCCGCTGGGCATCCTCGCCTTTGAGGTTCGCTCCGTCCTTCTTTGAAGCTTTGATGATTTCGTCGAATTTCTTGTCGCGGAACATCTGGTTGTAGCGGGCCTGCTCCTGCTTAAGCGCCTCGGCTTTTTTAATTTCAGCCACATAACCGGTCTTTCCTTCTTTGTCGGCATCAGCGATGAGTGTTAATTCCGGAGCGTAGTAGTCACGAATGACCTGTTGCGGCAGAGCCTTCAGCGCCTTGACGTAAATCTCAGCCCGCTTCAGCCCCTCCTCCTTTGAGGCAGCTTCGAAAGACTTGTCACGATCGACACGGACCTCATGCAATTCCGTGAGGTGGTTCAAGTACTCAGCGACGTTTTCACGGGTTTCGCTCGAATAGGCATAAGGTCTGCCCTGAGAATCGGTAAGAATGACCGACGGAATAATATTAAAATGGTAATCTTGCTCGAATTCGAGGAGGTGCTTGTGAGCTTCCTCCCGCGTCCGGGGGACTTCAAATAACACCTGAACAAAGTCTTTTTCGATTCCCTTCTTGAAGGGCTCGGTCTTGAGAATCTTCTCTTCCAATGACTTGCTTTGGGGATGCCAAGCCGAGCCGGAAAAGATCATTAAGACATCCTTCTTGGACTTGGCCGCCTCGGCCTGGGTCTCTTTCAAGAGCTCTTTTGGGGGCTTGGCTTGGAGCAAGGAAGGGATGACAATCAGCGCGGACGCGAAAAGAGTAAGTGGTTTCATGGCAATTAGGGTAAATTCCGACTGCGAAAATTCACCCACCAACCGTGAATCGTCGAGTGGAAAAAACAAAAAGGCTCCGGCAAACCGGAACCTTTTGGAAGGGTGGGATGGGTTTCCCTCGGGGAGGCTTAGACCTCATCGGCATGGAGCCAACGGAAGGAAACGATCTGGAAGCGTCGTCCGAAGTTCACCTCACCGTCCTCTGGAACGCGTGGATTCAACCCGGAGACCTGGTCGGGTCTGACAGGCTCCGGAGTGCGCTGAACAACCGCCTCACACCAGGCCTTCGCGAGGATCTTGCCGTTGATGTCGCGAGACTCGCCGTATGCGCGAACCGTGAAGGTATCCGACCGGGCAGAAAGTCCGGATCCGATGACCTGAAGGATGTCTCCCTGGGTGATATATCCGGGAGTTCCGTAACCTGTTGAAGCAGGCTTGAGGAGCTGATCGCTGCGAGTCAGATCAGACTGCCGGGGACTTCCTTCAGCCACCAGATTGCCCTGATTTGGAAGGTTCTGTTTGATGATTGGAAACTGCTGGTTTTGACCGCGGTTTGGAAGAGACTGCTCGAGAGCGGCTTCAATGGCTCCATTGCGGCCAGTTGGGTCCTCGGTAAGTCGACGGTTCACAAAGTCGGAGAGCCCGAAGAATGGAGCGCGCACCTTGACCTCACGGACGATGGCCTCAGCCAACGAGTCGATTTCCTGGTCACCCAAACTGCGGAAGCCGGTGAAAACCTTGGTTGAGTACTCCGCCTTGTCATTCTCCTGACCCTGCGGGAACAGGGTGCGGGGGAATGGTGTCCGGTTTGGTGAGCCGTAACCGGTATCCCGGGTTGTTGCAAGAAGGGCCTTCCAAGCCTCCTTGTTGGTGGAGTGAACATCAAATCCACCATCGATCATGAGACGTCCGGCTGCCCGGAAGAAGTCGTTCAAGTCATTAGTCGGATCTCCGTTGCGATCCCAAAGTCTCAGGTTGCCGTTTTGCAGGGGGTTCTGAATCGGTTCTTGGGCAAAGTTGGCAATCTGGTTTGGAGTGGCTCCAGTGAGGAAGAAGTCGGACCACAGATTGTGGTTCACTTCATAGCTCATGTCGAAGATCAGGTGGTTGTCCTCAGGCAGATAGAAAACAATGTCACTGAAAAGTTGGGCCCAGTAACCGGTTCCCAGACCTGCTGCAGACCATCCTCGGTTGTTACCGGGAATGTCCGTTGGGATCGTTCCGGTGGTTGGCACCTTGGGATCAGCTACCGAGGTCCCGATCGAGTAACTGGGATGCCAGACATACTCGGACAACTGAAGGTGACGAAGATAGCCCAATGAAGGAATACCCACTTCGCGGGTGGGCACCTCAAAGGCTACCACACTATCAACACCGAAGTTTGCTTTTCCGAAGGGGAAGCCAGTCTGGAATCCGTTGCGCAGAACAGGGTTGAGGTTATCCCAGCTCAACTCGTCGCTCGGATTATCGCGTGTGTAAATTCCATGGAAGTATGGGGCACGGTTGGTGACGTTGTCGAAGGGGTTACGACAAATGTAGGAGGCGCGGAGATTCCAGTTTCCAAGAGGAGCTTCCTGGAGGAACAACTCATTATTCACACCTTTGTTGGAGGCGGTTTCATTGAGCCAGCGCACCCGGAATCCATCCCGCGAGAACGGGTGGGGAGGATTCCCGGCATCGATGTGATCCCCCGGTCCGGTCAACTGGTGAACGACACCCTGGGTTCCATTCGGCCACTCAAGCGGGAACTCATCACCCCCACCGGCCTGCAGTGAGACACTGGCGTATACGAGAGCGGGCTCGTTCCGGAAACTGGCAATCGTGGGATTGGGATTATTCTGGAGGTACTTGAGCATGAACATGTAGTTATCTGCCCCGTGCTCTTTGTAGCTCAGCGGGCGCTCCCGATAGGAGGTGGGAGGAGTTGGCATCAACTCGGAGGCCCTGTTGTCTTCATCCCGTGCATACTGGCCGCGTGGCGTATTCTGCAAGAGATAGTCCTTGTAGAGATAGCTGTCGGAGGAAGGAGCTTCCCGGGCCTGAAGAATGTTTGCTCCGAACTGCTGAATATTGAGCTCTTGCGGAGCTCCGCCCATCGAGAAGATGAAGGTCTCACCGGGAGGAATGGTGACCGCGGGAAGCTTGAAGTATACCTGGCCGCCATACTGGCCATCAAAGGTGTTCCGGCGTCCGCCGTAGTAGATCTCCCGGGTGAAATTCACTTTCCCATCAAACTCCACCGTCTTTTTACCGTTCAGGAACAGCTGAAGAAGCATTGGCTTGTCGAGACGCATCTCAACATTGTATGGATTCCAAAGACCGACCCGCGGGTAGAGACAGAGACGAAGGGCGTGCTCCTGCTCGGACCCGGTTCCTCTGGGATAGGTTGCCAGGTTGTAATAAACACAAGCCTCAACAATCACCGGAGTCATCTTGATGGTGGAGAGATTGCGGGGATCAGCCGGACGAAGATTCTCTTGGTCATAAACGTTGGCACCACCATTGCGGGAGGGGGCACCCCGCCAGATTTTCTGCTCGCGAATTCCCGTCGAAGCGTATCCAAAGCTGAACTCGTTCGCGAGGTTCGCCCAGTTCCAAAGAAGCTCGAAAGTAGGAGCAACATCCTGATATTGGGTGTCATTGAAGTCCTCACCGCGGATCGCAGCATAGCGCTCGTTTGGCGGGCCGATGAGGAAGTCCTGCGGAGAAACCCCGATGTAGCAGGAACGACTGGGGTCATTCAGATCAGGAATGTCAGGAGCTGCTCCGTTGTCGGAATTGTGAAGGAACGCCGAGAGATTTTTCTTCAAGCCACCATCACGAACGTTGCAGATCACGCTGCTGGAGAAGCTCGTCATGGCGTGGAAATTATTCAACACCCCGATTCGGTTGGCCTCACTAATGATCGTAAAGGTCTTCGGAGTGAGCACCCGGGTGTCGCGGTTTTGCTGCCCCTGCGCGATCCCTTCAATCACAAAAGGCTCCACATCCTGGGGGTGAAGCATCCTTTGCATTCCCAATCCGATGTTGTGATCAATCGGGCTATTCCGGTGAGTGTCCGGGCGACCTACGTTGGCCTTGTGATTGTTTGACTGAACCCACCAGGCATATCCGCCGTTCGGCCGGATTTCCGTCCTTCCGTCCGGGGTCAAGCGAGGCTTCTCGGTCACCACCTTGCGAACGCGGACAAAGTCACGGGGGTTTCGAACAGATCCACGGGAAACAATCTCAACCACATCCGGACCAAGCGGAAGATTTTGAGTCAGGGCGTCCTGGTATTGGCGGGCGCCGCGCATTTTGTCGCGACCGCCCTCGTTACCACTGACGAGATAGTTAAAAACTTGGTCACGGACCCGGAAATTCGTGCCATTGCGGGCATCCTGCAACCCTCCGCCGTCCATGTCGCGAGTGAAAGGGCTGCCGTTCTGGTTTTGGTCGAACCGTGAACTAATCACTCCCATCCACTGTTCATTACTCACTCCCTCGATCGCAAGAGTGTCAGGGTTGCTATCAAGGATCGAAGCACTGACCGCAATTCGCTGGTCAGGGCCCAAATCACGCTGCAATTCACCGATGGCAATCATCAGTCCCAACCGGGCATTCGCCCGTGCTTCTTCCTGCGCCCACTCAAAGCGGCTTGTCTTCACCGTGAGAGCCGAGAGCGAGAGAAACGCAACGGCCACCAAAGTGAGCAGAAGAAGAACAGATATCGTTGCGATCAAGGCGAATCCTTTAATCGCTTGTCGAGCATTGTGCGCTTTCATGATGAACACTATGTAAACACATTGTGCACTCGAGACAACCAAGAAATAAGGCCAATTCGGATTGAAAAACCTCGAAATCTACCCGGATTAATTCACAACCCACTCTTCCTAAGAATCTTATAACAATTTACCCTAAATTTGCTAAGTTTCACGATTGTCCCACGTCTTATTTAAGAGGATAAAACTATCTCCCAAAATCCCCCAAAAAACCAAATTTTTCCCCATGTGCTGCTTTTCACGACCGATCAACTCCGTCACGCAAACCAAGATTTTCGCTCGCCTCATCACCCGGCAGAATCAGTCCATCGCCTATCAAATGCGACTTGATACCCCGGAAGACGTTGCCATGATACTCCCCCTACCAATCGTCGAAGGCTCCAAGGAAGATTCCGTAAAGTTCATTGATCTCTCCGGCTACGAAGATTTTTTCAAGGACCTCAAGAAAGGTTTCCCGGAACCACCGCCCCCTGCCCGGAGCAACAGCTACGACTCGGTTAAACAAATAGCAGGAGCCCTCAAAGTCCAAACCGTTGGCTCTTTCGAAGCCTCCTTCGTCCCAACCATCGCTGATTTCTCGCGCCTCGATAAACGCTTCAAGCTCCCCGACGGAACCTGGGAAAAAATTCCCGCCTACAAAGACCATGGCTTTGCGGTCTTTAAACTAAAAAAAGGCAGCAAAAAAATTCACCCAATGGCTTTTAGCTTTCCCTCCAGACTCGCCCGGAAAGCCCAGCTCTTTTTTCCCACTGTTCACATCCACGACGGTAAAGTTCACAAGAAGGAGAACTTCGACCACCATCTCTACGCCCAGACCTGGCTCAAAGCCGGACTGCGAAGCATAGACGGATGGATCGAATCGGAAAAACTCGCCTCACAATTCACCGACGTCGAAAAATCAAAAAAACTCATCTGGGGCGGAGGCCATGTATACCTTCGTAAAATCCACGGAAGAACCGGGAACATCGATATCATCGCCCAACCGGTCGCCATAGGAGGCTAACCTTCAAATCGCCTTCAGCAACACCCCTTCGTGTTGCAAGAGCTTCTTCTTGATCTCGAGCCCCCCGCCAAAGCCAATCAGAGAGCCATCCTTCCCGATCACCCGGTGACACGGGACGATGATCGAGATTGGGTTCGCTCCGTTCGCCGTTCCCACCGCCCGCACCGCCTTCGGGTTCTCCATCTTTTCCGCTAGCTCCCCATACCCCCGCGTTACGCCAAAGGGAATGGCACTGAGCTGACGCCAAACCGCCCGCTGAAACTGACTACCGCGCGCATCGGTCTTCACCTCGAAGACTTCACGATTTCCCTCAAAATACTCGGCAAGTTCCTTCTCTGCCTGATTCAGAAAGCGATCCCGCGGATTGTTCTTTGGCAAAGTAGAAGCCTCAATGCGGTGGCCAAAGAAGAGTCCGCAGATTCCCTTCTTCGAGCTCAGAACGTAAAGCGGTCCCACTCCACTCATGACCTTCCGGGCCGCAACAGCATGTTCCGGCGCCATTTCCTTCCTCTTATCTTTCGATGGCTTGGAACTCATGCCGGTCCCTTTTCGCCCGTCCCCAAAATACTTCTCGCTCCGGTAACGGAGCCAAACCCGCAGAACCTCCGGAACCTCCTGGCGCTCCTCCTTGCTTAGCTTTTCGTAAACCGAGATCGCACGATCCCTGGCTTGGCGACACGATTGATTCTTCTCATGCTCGTCCCACCTCTTGCGCGCCTCACGAATCAACCGACTCGCTTCTTTGATCAATTCAGCCCGCAAGTTCATCCCCCAAGGGTAAATCGGCCCCGCTCAAAAAAAAGATCAAAAACTTTTGAACGATTTGCCGCGCGAGGAGTCTCTCCCTTTGAAACAGAGCGTTAATTCGTTAGTTTTTCATATAGGGTGAACAGCGATTTGCCCCGGAACCGCGGGTGCGGGAATCCGGGGTGAATGCGAAAAAACCGCCGGGACTTCCATGCGAAGTTCCGGCGGTTTTGCTTTTTATTAAATGTTCCCCCGCCCATCCGTCCGCTATGTCCCTGCGCGGATATGGCCCGCCCGGGAAAAATCATCGAAGCCGAGCAACGCTCCGGCATGCAAGAAGCCGACGGCTCACTCGCCGGAAGACTTGGTCAAATGTCGCTCGGCCAGCAGGTCATCACCCTAGCCATCTGGCCGCTCCTTGAACAAATCCTCAGCTTCATGGTCAATACCGTGGACCTCATCCTCGCCACCCGAATGGCCGATGGCGACGCCCGCGTTGCCGTCATGGATGCCCTCGGTCTTGGGGGCTACGTGATGTGGCTCATGATGATCCTGCAAGGTGCCGTCGCCACCGGAGTCCTCGCCATTATCTCGCGTGCCGCCGGAGCCCGTAATACTGACGAAGCACGCCGGGGACTTGTCCAAGGCATCCTCGCCGGGCTTTTCATGGGGATTCTCTCCGGGCTCCTCATCAGACTCAGTCTCCCCCGGATCATCAAAATCTTCGGCCTCTCGGAAGCCGCCTCTGGATACGCTTTCAGCTACCTCGCCGTCCTCGCTTGGGCCTGTCCCATCCTCGGAATTTTTTACGCCTGCACTAATGCTCTGCGCGCCATCGGCGACACCCGCACGCCCTTCTTGATCATGCTGTTCATTAACGTATGCAATGTACTCCTGAGCGCGGGCCTCGTTTTCCTTGATCCACCTCTGGGCGGCATGGGCATCGCCGGACTCGCGTGGGGCAGCCTCCTCGCCTGGCTGCTCGGCACCATCGTTGTCATCGTTATCCTGAGCAAAAAATCCACACCCGAATCTGACGAAATCACCCTTACCCTGCGACAAGCAAATTGGGCTCCCCAACGTGAGATGATGGCCCGCATCGGTCGTGTGGGATTGCCGCAGGGAATCGAAATGCTTGGCATGTGGATGATCCACGCCTACGTCCTCCGCTTTATCACCGGACTCGCTTTCGACGGTGCCCTTGGCGCTCACTTTATCGCCATTCGGGTGGAGTCTCTCTCCTTCCTTCCCGGTTTCGCCATCGGCACCGCAACCGCCACCTTGGTGGGACAATACCTTGGAGCCAACAATCCTAGGATGGCCCTCAAGGCCCTCCGCACGGCCTGGCTCTTCGCGCTCACTTTTATGAGCACCATCGGGATCTTCTTCCTCCTTGCTCCAGAGGTCATCGTGCGCCTCATCCTCCCCGAAACCGACATCCAGGCCACCCGGCTCGTCGCGGTGGCAGGACCTCTCGTATTCATCTGCGGAATTTTTCAACCCGCACTCGCCACCACCATTGTCATGAAAACCTGCCTCCGCGGCGCCGGAGCCACCCGTATCGTCATGACCTGGTCTTTCGCCAGCCTGATCCTCTTTCGCATTATCGGCATCACCATCTATGACACCTATTTCGATCTCACTCTCATCAAAATCTGGACCTTCATGAGCATCGACCTTTTCGTCCAGGCAGCCTTATTCATCGTCATCGCCTTTCGCGGCAAATGGTTGGAAGCAAAAGTCTGACCTTACTTCTTGCCCAACGCAAAAAGCGTTCCGTCTTCACTGCCGATCAAAATAGTTCCCTTGGCATAACTTGCCGCCGCCACCAACGATTCACCAAGGTCAATTTTCCAAACCTCGTCTCCGCTTTTCAAATCGATGGCATACAAACGTCCGTCGCTTGAACCGCACACCACTCCGTTGGTGAAGAGAATCGGTGAACTTTCGACCCGCCCGCCTGTCTTAAAATTCCAAACCGAATCGCCGGTTGCACGTGAGATGGCATGGATCTTTTTGTCCCGCCCGCCAATGTAAACATTCTTTTTATCAACCGCCGGAGCCGCCATGAACGGAAACTTGCGATCACTGTATTTCCACTTCAATTCACCAGCCGCCAAATCTGCACCCATCACCTTGTTGGAATGATCCCCCCAAGCCACAAAACTGCCTTCTGTCCCGACCGTCGAAACAATCGGAGCCTCACCCTCGACTTTCACCAACGGTTTTCCATCCGCCAAATTGAGGGTGTAAAGAAAATGATCACACCCCCCAAAAACAACCCACTTGCCGTCTACCACAGCCGGAGTTCCATTGATTGGCTGCTCGGTTTCGTGCTTCCAAATTTCCTTTCCCGACGTTGCATCCAGCGCACGACAAATCCCGTCATAGCCATTCATGACAATCCAGTCTGACTTCCCGTCCGGGCTTTTCGTAAGATTCACTCCCGCCGTGATCTTATCGTCGGTTTCAATCGACCATTTGTCCTTGCCGGTCGCCAACTCAAGCGCATACAGCTTCATATCCTCGCAACCGATAAAAATGGTGTCGCCTAGAATTGCCGATGCCGCCTCGAAACTCTGTTCAAACTCGCGTTGCCATTTTTTCTTTCCCGACTGCAAATCCAATGCCGTCAAAAGCCCCGCGCTGTTCCCAAAGACCACGACGTCCCTGGCAACCACGGTCTCACCGACAATCGCACCCTCGGTTTGAAACATCCATTTGATGTCCGGCTTCGGAGGCAAGGCTACCCCCACCTGCCCAGATAGCCCGGCACCCCCGCGCGCTACCGGCCAATCTTCACGATCCTTCTTCGTCGCAGCCTTATCATCGGCATGGCAGGCCGTTACCGCGAGAGCCACCGCCGCAAAAATCATCTTCTTCATGTCCTTACACTGACACAAATTCCGCTCTGATCAATTCAGCTTTCCTGATGCCTCTTCCTGCCGGAAATTCACCCTGACAAACACAAGCGATCAGTCTTGGCTCAAGCCGCTCATGAACGATTCCACCATCCAAGCTGATGATCTCAGCGTCATCCACGCCAGGAAATTCCTTCCGGATCAGCATCTAGGGCTCAAGGCGGCTTATTTGAAAGACAGCATCACCAATCTGACCCGGGAAATTCAGCAAACCCTAAGTGGCAGGCACCCCACCTAGATGATTTCTTCAGTAGTTCACCACCTTTCCAAAGGTGAAATGACCAAGGCCGGTCCTTATCTCGAGGAAGCGGAGAACGTTGGCCTCCGGGTTCCCGATTAGCCAGCTGTCAAAGCAGCACGGTAAACCTCTTCAAAATCAGCCACCGTCAACGGTCGCGGATTGAATTGCCCCGTCCACTGCTTTGCCGCCTCCGCCGCCAACTGCCCAATGATTTCTCCAGGGACCACCACCGGAGTCAACTCCGCAAGGTCGCGCATGCGCTCCACCCACTCGATAAGCCCGGGCTTCAATTTATCATAAACATCACCCACGACCCAGGCATTCCAGCGCATAACCGCCGGCAACATCGTCATCACCGCGCGCCCGTGCACGACATCGAAATGTGCCGTCAAGGGATTTGCCGAAGCATGAGCCGCACCCAGCATACTTGCCTCGATCGCACTTCCGGCCAAAGCCGAGCCACCCAGCATCTTGTTACGATCATCCAACGAGGCCTCGCCTTTCAAAATCGCCTCGATGACCGGTTCGATACTCCAGAAAGCTCGAAACGAAAGCTCGCGAGATTCGTCGGTCCCCTTGCTACAAACCGCACTTTCCAGAGCATGGGAAAGGGCATCCAGCGCCGTCAGCCTCGCCACCTGCAGCGGCATCGATCCAGTCAGCTCCGCATCCAAAATAGCCACCTTCGCCAAGGCCCGCGGATCACCACATGCCATCTTTTCGTGTGAGCCATCCCGGCATAAAACCGCATAACTTTGACATTCGCTTCCCGTTCCGGCTGTCGTCGGAATTGCAATGAAGGGCAACATTTTTCCCTTCGCTTTTCCGTGCCCCTGGTAGTCCGACATCACCCCACCCCCGCTCAGTAAAAACAACGCCCCCTTGGCGGTATCCATCGAGCTTCCGCCGCCTAACCCTACAATAACATCCGGATTGATCCCACGGGCAAATTCCGCGCATCTCGCCACGTCAGTCTCAGTAGGGTTTTCGCGAACCTCATCGAAGATCACGACATCTTCCAAAAGCGAAACTGCCCGTTCAACATGCCCCGCTTTGACGATCCCCGGATCTGTCACAATCAGAACTTTTCCCGCAACGTGCTTGGGAAGTTCAGCCAATGAGCCTGGGCGATGAATGGTAATTTGAGATGATGACGTCACGAATTTTCTAGGCGGCACCCTAACGGCTCCCACCCGCTTTTCAACGTGAGCTTTTAAAATTTCCCATCAGTCATTCTCATGGCACGCTCCCCTTGAAAATGAAACTCATCCTATTCCTTCTCACCATTATTCCGACCTGTGCCGATTGGTCCCAATGGCGAGGCCCTATGGGCGACGGCAACTTCGACCACGAAACCACCTGGTCTCATCAATGGCCTGAATCTGGCCCCGAAGTGCTGTGGTCGATCAAAGTGCACACAGGCTATTCCGGCGTCGCCGTAAGCGAGGGCCACGCATACACCCTTGGCAATTTTGAGGGCGACGACCTCATCCAGTGCCTCGATGTCAGCTCGGGCAAACTCATTTGGAGTGAAAAATACCCGCAGGATCTGATCCCGAAATACAATCCCGGCGGCCCCAACGCCCCTCCCGTCATCGAAGGAAAATGGCTCTACACGTTCAGCAAACAAGGCCTCGTTTCCTCCCGCGACAAGGGTACCGGCAAAGCACGCTGGACAACCAATCTCGCCACTGAAGCCAAAGCCCCCGTGCCAACCTGGGGCTTCTCCTCGGCTCCCGTCATCGTTGGCGACCGGATCTTCCTCAATGCCAACACTTTCGGCATCGCCCTCGAAAAAAACACCGGCAAGATCCTTTGGAACTCCCCTCCCCTTTCAGGCGGATATGCCGCGGCCGTTCCCCTCACTTGCCGCGACCAACCTGCCGTTGCCATCTTTGGAAAGAAGACCATGCACGTCGTATCGCAGGGTGATGGCATCATTCTCTGGAAAGTCGACTGGCCCACCCGCTACGGCGAAAACTCGGCCGACCCGCTCATCATCAATAACAACCTCTACCTCTCCTCGTGGTGGGGTGAAGGGGCCGCCCTCTTCGATCCCAACCTCGATTCAACCGAGCCCATCTGGGCGAACAAAGAATTCCAAAACCATATCAACTCACCCGTTCTGCACGAAGGTCATCTTTACGGCTTCGACGGCCCAGTTCATAAGAAGAAAGTCAAATCCTTCCTACGCTGCGTCAACGCCAGGACCGGCAAAACAATCTGGTCCCAACCCGATCTCCGAGGCTCGCTTATCGTCTCGAATGGCAGGCTCATCATTCTCACCCACGATGGCACTTTGATCATCGCCAAAGCAACTCCCCAAGGCTTTCATGAACTGGCCCGTTACCAGGGCCTTGGGAACCGAACCTGGGCTCCCCCACTCCTCCACGACAGCAAACTCTTCATCCGCGACGCCGACGGCACCGCCACCTGTCTCGATCTATCTTCCCGTCGCTAGCCTCCTCAAAAAGAAGCCTACTGCTTCAACAAATCATATCCGCAGATTGCTTTGAAGCAGATCACACCGTAACTTGAGCATGATCCGATAAGATTCGGCTCGATTTTTACGACCTGTCTTCTCCTGCCCTCCACCGTGTTTGCAGGGCCCGGAGGAAAAATCGAAGAGGCGGTCTTTGAGATCTTCTGGGGGGTATGTCCCGATCGTAGTTCTTTCGCCGCTCCTAGCCTATGATTTATATCAAGGAACATTTCGCGAACGCGTGAAGGACTGCTTCACAAGAGTCCACGATTCGTGGAAGAAGACACTTCTTGCAGTCTACGATGATATTCTCAGACGGCATGCAGCGAAGTAGTCTGCGCGCGGTCGCGAATCAACCGGCCACAGACAAGTCGCCCTGGATTGCACGGCGACGGTAAAGGAACTCGAAGAGATTACCCTCGTGTGGTTGCTCCCACTGGACGCGGTTTGTCGGAAACGGCCCGATGTTCAGGCGCTCGATATCCGGGCTCAACATGAGGTCCTGAATCCAATCCCTATTCTCAGTGAAGGCGCTCACGACAAGAGTTTCGCCGATATTCGCCAACATCTCTGATTGTGGCATTTCCACAATACTCGCGTAGGGGAACATGAACTCGGTATTCGCAAGCGCATGATCCTTGTCATCACACGCGATCAAAGTCGGGCAAAGGTAGGTCTGATCGAAAGCCTCCACCTTGCGGCCACCCTCCCGGTGCCCGGCGGTAACATCGCGGGCCCCCTCCTCCTCGAGGAGCCCTTCGATCATCCCATCAATCCCATCGGCTAAGGCTGTATTTGCGAAACCGCAAAGCAAGGCATTCGAATCGTCACGAGCCAAAGGCTGGATCTCTGCCAACCTGGCGGCCAGAGCCTCTGCGATTTCGTCACGGCGGGAAGGCACAAGAATCGCTGATGTATTGATGCAACTTCTTCCACCATTAGCAGAAATCGAAGTCACCAGAACGTCAAGGTATTCCTCCCAACGATCGATGTAATCCTCACCAATCAAAATTTTGGAACGTCCGGTACCGTGAACCTGAATGTTCTTAAAGGGAGCATATTTCCGAACCGTTACGTCCGAACCGAAAGAAATACCCGCCCCACAAGAGGTCAACAGGGTGTCACCACCCTCGTGGGTCGTGGGATAATAACCGAAGGCTTCTTTGGGAAAACCTGCCTGGATCATAGCCTGCACGATACGAAGGGGAGTGAAAGGGTCCTCCCGGCCCGGCTTTAAAAGAACAGGTATTTTCATCACCAGAGCCGGAAGCCAAAGTGAATTCACCGCCGGGGCGTTGCTTGGAAGAGACACTCCAAGCGAATTCGTGGCCGGATAATAATTCACCTCCAGACCTCCAACCGATGTGATCCCCTTGTCAAAAATTTCCAAGGGCATACCACGCGTCAGCCCCCCGATCACCGTCCGGATCTGAGACATCGCCGCATGGACCTTGCTCATATTCATCCGGACAAGAGTGTGTGGAAGACGAGTCAACGCAGAGAGCGACTCCACATAATCTCCAGGCCCCTGGGTCGAGTCACCGCAGGGCAATTCGGCGCTCATGAAAAGCTCCGCCGCTTTCTCACAATAGTCAGCAAGAGTCTCTGCCGGAATGGCATCAAGAGCCGCCTTGGCCTTGTCGATGTTTAAAAGATCACGACGGATGAGGCCCGGGTTCGCAGTATGCGTCACCAGATTCTCATTCAAGGTCACAAGATCAGCAGACTCATAAGTCTCACCGAGGCGTAGGATGGGAATTTGCATAAGAAAAGTCGGTTAGTGGATGGTTTGGTGACAGGAGCTAGTACTTCACTTTTAGCGCTTAGCAATTCGCTTCTTGAAGAGCTTCCGTTCCTGAGAGTTTGGATACAATCATTAGGTATGCGCTTGCTGTCGATCGGTGGAGCTTCAGAAAGTTGATCTTTTTAGAAATGAGAAAACCAAGAACGGGCTAGTAGACACCCTCAATCACAGCCTTAGTTCCGCTCTGGAACGGCCGGACATCACCGACTCCGTCCCACGGGAACTCGTCACACTCGGGACGGCGAATCGCTTCGTCGCGCTCGAGAAATCTTGGGACAAAAAACTCCTTCGTCATGGTCGTCAACTCCACTCGGCCATACTCGCCGTAGTCCACCACTTTGGTCGAATCCTTCGGATCCACCACACGCAAGATTGCTCGAGGCTGGGGCGCGTAGTAGGTCAGAGAATACTCCCCGGGGTCACGGTTTTTGGAAATCGCGAGGCCCATCAAGGTGTTCCCGTAAGTCGGCGCGTAATTAATTTTGCCCTCCAGAACTTCCTCCTGAATGAACTTCACATACTGCGGAGTCATCGTGGTTCCTCCGGCGAAGACACCGCGAATCCCCGCATCAGCCAGCGACATCCGGAGCGAGAGACTCTCGAGCAAGCGAGGGGTCGTGAAAATGCATTTGATGTCACGGTGACGGATAATCGTCACGGCCTGATCGATGACGTGATCTTGATAAGCCTTTGCCATTTGCATCTCGCCCATCCCGATCAGACGCTTCACCCAGCGGGGATCGAGATCGATAAAGTAGCATGCTCCGCCACGAATATTCGCCAAGTGCTCGATCGCCATTCGCAAACGACGCGGACCGGTCGGCCCAACCATCAGCCAGTTGGCCCCTTGTGGGAAGAAATCAGGCCCGTAGTGCTCGGAAAACTCGGTATAGTCCGTTTTGTAATCGTCCCAACCAATCCTCTGCTTCGGCATTCCGGTCGTGCCACCGGTCTCAAAAACATTGTAGGGTCGACCCTCGTAGGCCTTCGGGATGAATTTTGCCGGATCTTCCTTTCGCAGGACTTCATCGTCGAAATTATCAAAATGGAGCAGATCCGCGAACGACTTCACTTTCTCACGGGGATCCCACCCAGCAGCCTTGGCCCAATCGAGCCAGTAGGGGCACCCGGTTTCGGGCGAAAAGTGCCAATTGATCATCTCCACAGTATGAGAGTCAACTTGGGCGCGGGCTTCTTTTACAGTCAGGGAAGAACTCATGTTCGTTTTTTTCGCAAATTGTCGCACACAGGAGTAACCTAACACCGATGACTCGCAAGAAGGAGTTTTTCAAAGTCCATGAAAAATCTATCTGGCACGCAATCCAGCGATTATGACCCACAAAAAAACCGGACTCCCAATCGGAAGTCCGGCCTCTTGGAAAAAAGCGTGGGCAAACTTACCTTCTGCGACGGTAAAAGAATCCGAGACCAGCCAAGCTCAGGAAGTAGAGGCTCGAGGATGGCTCCGGGACAGCAGAGGTCACTTCGAGCTGCGCATAGTCGAGGCTGGACCAACGAGCACTACCTTGAACGCTGCTGCGAATCTCGACGTAGTGATCAAAGCCTGGACCTTGCTGCGCCGCCCCACCAAGTTCGGCAAGGGTAAAATCCCAGCTCTGAGCATCGTCAAAATCCGTATCACGAGTTCTCTGCATGCCACCAACTTGGGCTCCGTCAACCCAAAAGGTCATGTCGAACGACGAATCGTCAGCTGCATTTGCTTCATTCAGGTTGTAGAAATCAATGGTGAAGGTCAACACGTCGGTAGCACTCACGGTTTCAGGGACATTAAAATGCCAGCGCATATTTCGGTCACCACCGGTGAAAGCCCGGTCGTAATACGATTCATTTTCCGACACGACACCCACCGGAGTATAATCACCTCCATCGACTACGGTCGTGTAGACACCAGCAAAGTAGTAGTCATCATCAACATCACGCGTTGCAGCTGAGTCAACTCCGCCGATATTTGCTGGGTTGCCAGGGAGTTCCTGAAGACCAGTTTCACGAACACCTGACACGTTGAAATTGACCCCATTAAACGAAGCGGGATCGTTTAAACCATTTGCAGGATCACCATTGCCGTCTTGCGCGTTGTCATCAACTCCAATGTTCCAAAGGACAGCCGCGTTTGCGGGCAGTAGTAAAGAGCAACTAATGGCTAGGAGCGTATATCTTTTCATAACAAGCTTGAGAAATACTAATTTGATTTCAGCCCGTCAAACTTAAAACGATAACTTTTTTGAGCTTTTGGAGCTTATTTACGCTTGTTGCAGAATCTCCTACTCCTGCGCAACGCGGACACGGTAGAAGAATTTTTGGCCGGTTGCCGCTGCTCCGCGGTCAGTATATGACTGAATTTCGGAAGTTGCCTCCAGAAAATCTTCAATTTCTATCCATCCGCCCGGCTCTCCAGAGGGCAGGAGCGATGAGCTGCGTTCAACGATATAGTTCTCCCCAACCTTGGCCTGAAAACTAAAAGTCACGTCGTCAGATTGTGAGTCAACCGAAATTTCCGTGATCGCAAGAGCCGCATTCCCTCCGGATTCGATATCTAGTTTTGCATAATCGAGACTAGCCCAGCGAGCGCTGCCAGTGGGTTGGCTTCTGATCTCGACATAGTGGTCGAACCCAGGTCCGAGCTCGCCCGCACCACCCAAGTCATCGAGAGTAAATTCCCAGCTCTGCGCGGCAGCCAGATTATCTTCGGAGTGAGGTTGCATTTCTCCGACTTGTTGTCCATCGACAAAGAAAGTCAGGTCGAATCCAGATTCTTCTATGGCGTCGTTGTCGTTGAGGCTGTAGTAATCGATGGTGAATTTGAAGTTGTCGTTACGACCAACAGTTTCTGGCACATTGAAGTGCCACCGCATATTTGGGTCACCGATGGTCAAGGCCCTATCGTAGTAACGCTCATTGGCAGCAACTGTTCCGACAGGGGTATAAACGCCACCATCGACAACAGTATCGTAGACACCTGCAAAATAGAAATCGTCATCGATATCACGGTTACCACCACTGGGGCCACCTGTATTCGCCGGACTTCCTGGAAGGTCCTGAATACCATTCTCCTGCACCCCAGACACAAAAAAGTCAATCCCGTTAAAGAATGCAGGATCGTTCAAGCTACTATCGCCCTCTCCGTCCTGTCCATCATCGTCAGTGCCTACGAACCATAGAGTTCCCTCACTGCTGAAAGGCGTAAAAACCCGGGCTGCAAAGAAAACATCCGTGTTTGCGTTGGTCGTATCGTTAGAAGTCACCGTTAGGGAAGCGGAGAGATTTTCCTCAATCGCACCAGGAGTAACGGTCACTTCAATCTGGGCGTTCTCACCAGGTGCCACGCTTATCGGCAATGGTGGTGCATTACTTATGATAAAGGAGTTAGCATTAACTCCTCCCAGCGTAAGTTCAGTGATCACTAGATTCTGCGTAAGTCCGGAATTTGTGAAAATTATGGTTTCGGTGGATGCTTCGCCTCCCACTGGAATATCACCAAAATTGACGGCTGAGGCTACCGAGATGTTCGGGTCGTCCTCTACGATGGGATCGGATGAGACTTCTAACTGCGCGTAGTCAAGACTGGCCCAGCGGGCACTACCGGTTGGAGTGCTCCTGACTTCAACGTAGTGGTCGAATCCTTCACCAACCTGCTCAACCCCTCCAAGATCATCTAAGCTAAATTGCCAGCTTTGGGCTGCTGCAAGATCAACGTCCAGATGGCGCTGCATTTCTCCGATCTGTTTTCCATCGACCCAAAAAGTGAGATCATAGCTTGAAACGTCCGCAGCATTTGCCTCGTTCATGCTGTAAAAATCAATGGTGAAGGTAAAATTGTCATTTTCCGACACAGTATCAGGCAGATTAAAATGCCAGCGCATATTTGGGTCACCACCGGTGAAAGCCCGGTCGTAATACGATTCATTTTCCGACACGACACCCACCGGAGTATAATCGCCTCCATCGACTACGGTCGTGTAGACACCAGCAAAGTAGTAGTCATCATCAACATCACGCGCTGCATCTGAATCAACTCCACCTATATTTGCTGGGTTGCCAGGAAGTTCCTGAAGACCAGTTTCACGAGCACCTGACACGTTAAAATCGACACCATCGAAGGAGGCTGGATCGTTCAATCCATTTGTAGGATCACCATTGCCGTCTTGCGCATTGTCATCAACTCCAATGTTCCAAAGAACAGCTCCATCGGACGATATCGCTAGAAACCCAGCCATCACAAGTTGAAAAAATTTCATCAGGAGCATGATTTATTCAATAAATCACATTGAATCAACCATAAATTAGACGTTTGAGCTTTCTTAAATTGAGCGTTGTGGAGAAAATCTAAAATTGCTTTCCTGCCACCCATGAAAGTGGCTTTTTCGATTCTTATCTCTGCGATCATCGTGATTGGAGTAGCTTTTTACTTTTCAAAAGAAGGCGC
>Ga0213866_10000085_pt1 | contig 72545 bp, 75 predicted proteins | sample PICome_11_FD_160079 | JGI IMG/M metagenome (GOLD analysis project Ga0213866, IMG submission 160079) | Coastal seawater microbial communities near Pivers Island, North Carolina, United States - PICO284 | ecosystem: Environmental > Aquatic > Marine > Coastal | place: USA: North Carolina...
TAGAGGGTTTTAAATGAATCATCCGATCCTTAGTGCACTTGATCCCTGGCTGCGGCTGATGAGGCTCGATCGACCCATAGGCATCTACCTGCTGTTGTGGCCCACCTATTGGGCGCTGTGGTTTGCCAGTGACGGGGTGCCAAGCCTAAAAAACCTCGCAGTGTTTACCCTTGGTGTGGTGGTGATGCGCGCCGCTGGCTGTGTCATCAATGACTATGCAGATCGTCATATCGACGGCCGCGTCGAGCGCACTAAGCGGCGGCCACTGCCCAGTGGCGAGATTGCACCACGCCAGGCGCTATTGCTATTTTTGGTGCTACTGATCATAGCCTTACTGCTGGTGTTGCAGACTAATCTGTTGACAGTGCTGCTATCGGTGGGCGGCCTATTGTTGGCAGCTAGTTACCCATTTCTCAAGCGCTTTACCCACTTGCCTCAGGTTGGATTGGGTGCCGCCTGGGCCTGGGTGGTTCCCATGGCCTTCGCTGCTGAGCGCGGCCAGTTGCCGCTGACACTCTGGTTGATTTTCGCCGCTGTGGTGCTGTGGACAGTGGCTTTTGATACCTTCTATGCCATGGTGGATCGGCCTGATGATATCCCAGCTGGTGTTAAGTCCACCGCCATTCTGTTCGGCAAATGGGATTTGACAGTGATTGCAGTCCTGCAAGTGGGAGCTCTGTTGTTGTTGGCATTGGCTGGATTGCAGTATGGTCGCGGCTGGTTGTTCACACTGGGTCTGGTTGCGGCGGCAGTCTATTTTATCAACCAGCACAGGTTGGCCCAAAACCGTGATCCGGAGGGTTGCTTTAAGGCTTTCCTGAGCAATCATCGCGTCGGTATGCTGGTCTTTATTGGCTTGGCAGCGGACTATCTAGTCCAATAGGCGTCGACCCGGGCTAGGCTGCTGGAGGCTGAACCCACAAACCCAGTCCAGCGCTAAATACCCTAGACCCTCTGCCAGACCAACAGTTGGTTGTTAGCTGGCATTGGATAATCCTTCAATAGCAGTAGTCCAGCTTTCCCAGCTAAATCATTGATGTCCTCAAATTGGCGAATCCCCATATGGCTCCCCCGCTGACGCAGATGATGATCGAAGGCAATATTGCTCTTGGGACTAATAATCCCGCCATAGCCCATGGGGCCATAGACACACAGCAGCCCGTTGGGGGGCAGGAGCGCGCCCACCTTGTTGAACAGATTGACAACCCCCTCCCAGGCGATAATGTGCAACGTATTGGCGGTGAACACCGCATCGTATAGTACATTGTCAACACTGGGCCAATTCTCACTGAGGACATCTAATGATAGGGGCGATCGCAGGTTTGTAGCGGGGTATGCACTGATCCACTGGTTGATCCCCCAGTGATTTTCCGGCAAGTCGCTAGTCTGCCACTGCAGGTGCGGCATAGCCGGTGCAAACCAAGCCGCGTGTTGTCCAGTGCCACTGCCGATCTCTAACAGCTGCCGGCAGTTGGCAAGTACTGGCTGTAATACCTCGAGTATGGGGCCGCGGTTATTCTCGCAGGCTTGGGAGAAGGGCGGTTTGGCGGTTGGCATGGATGGCTGAATGGAATCGCTGGGCTAATTCGTTAGGGAGTCGCTAGGGATCCCTGGTGAAGACCCATTGGTTGCCCTCGCTCATGGCCTGGTTATAGCGGTAACCGGCGACCGCAAAATCCTTGATCTGCGCCACATCGTCAATGCGGTTTTTAATAATATAGGCGCTCATCAGGCCGCGGGCCTTTTTCGCGTAAAAGCTGATAATTTTGTAATTGTCACCCTTCTTGTCCATAAACACTGGGGTCACAATGGGCGCTTGAATCGATTGCTGTTGCACGGACTTAAAGTATTCATTAGAGGCCAGATTTAGAACCACTGAATTGGCCTCACTGGCCAGTAGCTCATTGAGCTGCTCGGTGATCAGTTCACCCCAGAATTGATAGAGATCAGCGCCGCGGCGGTTGGCAAATTTAGTGCCCATTTCCAGTCGGTAGGGCTGCATCAGATCCAGTGGGCGCAGCACCCCATAGAGACCAGAGAGTATGCGCAGATTATCTTGCGCCCAGGCTAAATCATCGGCGCTCATGCTGTCAGCATCCAGTCCCTGGTAGACATCACCCTTAAATGCCAGTACCGCCTGTTTGGCATTTTCAGGGGTAAAGGGTGCTTGCCAGGCCTGGTAGCGCTCGTAGTTTAATGCCCCCAGTTTATCGCTCAGACCCATCAGTGAGCAGATCGCTTGCGGCGAGAGTGCCTTTAAATCATCCATCAACTCTGAGGCCTGTTGTAACAGCTGTGGCTGACTGTGATGGAGCGACTGCGGGGGGCGACTGTAGTCGAGCTTCTTCGCCGGAGAGATAATGGTCAATAGCATAGTTGGTTCGCCCGTATTTGGTTAACTAAGTGTAGCTTGGGTTCCCACCCAAATATTGCTCTGTCTAGGCTCTTTTCACTCAGGGACTAAAATCCTACTCAATCGAGCCCTTATGATCAACAGGTGCCGCTCTCTCAGAGCGCAATTGAGTGGCAGGATCGTCTGACTTTACTTGGTGGCCACCTATTTGGTTCAATACAGCGTGAATATTGGAAGATTTAACTTAAGGCATAGTGGCGCCAGCCGCACTAGCCCACAGTCATTCTATGGCAATACTAGGGGGTTCCCTATGGCAGAACAAGATAAGCAGCCACCCTGTGAGGTCTGCAGACTGATCCGCAATTACCTGTTGCTGGCAGTGCCGATTATTTTAATTATTTACACCCAGCCACAAATCACCGGTTTCAAAGGTATTGATTTAACCCGCACGGCGGCAGCTCTTTTTGCGCTGCTATTGGTGGTGGTAGTAGCTTGGAAAGCCTACCGTGAATTCTGGAAGCCAAAGTCCGATGATGCAAAAAACAACCGGCCCTGACTGTTGGAACTGTCGCTATTTACAGATAACCCATGACGCCAAGCGGCCCTATGGGTGCTCGGCCATGGGCTTTAAATCGCAGGTTCTGCCCAACGTTGAAGTGATTCGCGCCCATGGTAGTCCCTGTCTGAGTTTCGTCCCCAAGCAGAAGTCGACCCAACAGCGCTAGTCGCGGACTAGCATAAAGGGCTGTTGGATAAAGCGCGCCTGGCGACAGGAGAGACTGCCGTTGTAACTGTTGAACGAGCACCTAAATTGATCCTGATGTAAGCCGCTGCTAGCAGTCCAGAAATTGGCCACTTCGGCGTCGGGAAACACATTGGTATTGAGGGTAGGAGCAACGCAGTTGGATTCCATAATCGACTTCATCTCCCCCTTGGTGGGTAACCGCCAAAGGCTATCAGCCTTCTGCGAAAACTCCTCGGCAAAAGCCATGGCCTCGTCCCAGGTAGCATAGATGCTATCCCCTTTGCAGCGGTGGTGGAGGAAGGTCTTGCCGCCCGGGCAGCGGTACCAGACGGTGCCGGTTTTTCTGTCTATAGCCAGACTGTGCTGGGTCGTATCGTAGTTGCCTTTATCACCCACTTCAAAGTAGTCGGCACAGTTGGATTTGGGTTTGTGTGCATCACAGGTGACTAGAAAAGCTATGGGCAGGCAGTACACCAAGTAAAGCAAAAATTTGCGCTGGTATGCAGCGGATTCCTCAGGTTCCGCTGTGGACACTCTGGGCGTTTTGGTCATTTTGATAGCGCTCCCCTCGCGGCGGTAAGTACGGCAGCGCAAACTTTGACGGCGGTGTATTTGGCAGACTGATCTCGCCACCTGATTCGAGCTGTGCTGGGTAATATTTAAGTTATCTTTCGTGCTTAATGCTGGTTCCATGCGCGAAGTTAAGCCTTATCGGAATAATCGACCCCAATAGGACTTTCTTTAGCCCCCTGTCTAGATCCGCAATCGGACCCGCACAACCAGTGCCATTTAATTTATTTCCTCTACTGCCGATAAATAAACATGTTGTCTGCGCTATCTGCCTGATGGCTGAGTCGAATTATTCAGAGGAAATTCTATGGATATAGCAACTATTCTTGGTCTGCTCGCAGCCTTCGGTCTAATTTTAGCTTCGATGGACGATCCCGCGGCATTTGTGGATACGGCTTCACTGTTGATTGTGGTCGCCGGTTCTACCAGTGTCGTACTGTTCCGCTCCTCTCTGGGTGAGTTTTTAGGTGCAATTGGTGTCGCTGGCAAGACTTTCAAGAACAAACTGGATCCGCCAGAAAAGCTGATTGAGCAAATTGTCGAGCTGGCTACCCTGGCGCGCAAGGACGGCATGATTGCTCTGGAGGGACAAGAAATTGCCAATCCATTTCTCGCTAAGGCGGTTGCCATGTTAGTGGATGGCGCCGACGAGGCGATTATCAAAAGTTCTCTAGAGAGGGAAAAAAGTGTCACACGGGCGCGCCACGCTATGGGGGCAAAGATCTTTAGTGCCTGGGGTGAGATAGCGCCGGCTATGGGCATGATAGGAACCTTAGTCGGGCTGGTGCAGATGTTGGGCAATATGTCCGACCCCAAGTCAATCGGGCCGGCCATGGCAGTGGCGCTGTTGACCACCATGTACGGTGCTATTCTGGCCAATGTGGTTATGTTGCCGATGGCGATGAAGCTGGAAAATCAGGCCGATCTCGAAGAGTCAAACAACGAGCTAATTATCGAGGGAATCCTGTTTATTCAGTCCGGCGGCAACCCGCGGGTACTGAGTGATTTTCTAGCTGCTTTCCTCAGTCCCAAAATCCGAGCCAAGATGGCGCCCGCCAGCTAGGGGGCAGTGATCGGTGGCAGAGGGTCAGGCTATGCCGGAAAATTCAGATGATCTGGATACTCAGCCTGCTGAGGGTCAGGCAGTTGACGGTTCACAGGCCAGTGCCAGCAGTGCGCCACCAGCAGCACCCTGCCCACCCTGTAAAGGTGGGGCACCCCCCTGGATGGCTACCTTTGCCGATATGGCGACCCTGCTAATGGCGTTCTTTGTGCTTATCCTGTCTTTTGCTGAAACCAATGTGCCCAAGTACAAGCAGATCTCAGGCTCACTCAAAGCCGCTTTTGGTGTCAAGCGCATAGTGCCGACTATCACCATTCCCAGTGCTCGCAGTCTGGTGGTTGAGGACTTTAGTCCCGCCGAGGCGCAGCGCACTGTCAATAACAGCAAAGCTCAGCGCTCTGAAGATACTACGCGAGAAAATATTATAAAAAAGACCGGTGATGGCAAAGCCGACTTTGAGGTCCAGCAGGATTTTCGCAGCATGCAGCAGTTGTTGTCAGAGGAGATTCTTTTGGGACAGGTAGAGCTGCGGATTGAGAACCAGCGAATTGTGGTGGAGATGCAATCCACGGTAACTGCTGGGGGCAACCACAGCAGTGCCATTGACAGTCTCACTGGCGGCCCGGTCAGTCAGGAGACTATTGATGTAGCCGCTAAAGTTGTCGACGCTCAGTCTCAATTGGTGACCGAAGTGGAGGTGCGCAGCGCATCAGTATCCAGCGCCCGAGAGGATAATGGCTCAGGAAAGATCACAGCCGCTGGCGTCACTCAAGGTGAGGCTGAGGGGCAAACAGACAATACCGACCAGCGCTATCAACAGTTGCGTACGGATCTGGCTGCTGAGGTGCAAATGGGACTGGTGGAACTGGAGAGAAAGGACAACCGCATTACCCTGAGGCTGGCCAGTCAGGGTTCCTTTGTATCGGGAAGCGCAGATTTGCAACAGGGGTTTGAAACGCTGTTAAGCCGTGTGGGCAACTCTCTGGCAAAGTCACAGGGGCCAGTTCGCGTCGAGGGTCACACCGACAATGTACCGATCGCATTCAGTCAGCGGTTCAATTCTAACTGGGATCTATCGGCTGCCCGCTCCGCCGCTGTGGCGGATTTCTTTGTCAAGCGTGCGAACTTGACTCAGGAAAATATCACAGTGGCCGGCTTTGCCGACACGCGTCCAATCGACACCAACAATACCGCTGAAGGGCGGGCGCGCAACCGCCGTATCGAGGTAATCATCGATGAGCAGTAATCATCTGGCTTCAGGCCATGCAGCGGAGATAAGCTGATGGCAGAGCAGGAACAAGCGCAATTAGAACAGCCAGTTGTGGCGGATGATGATCTGCAACAGCAGGCTGCAGCTCAGCAACCGCCGATAGAGGAAGATCAGCCAGCGGAGTCTGACTGTCCGCCCTGTAAATCTGGGGCGCCGGCGTGGATGGCGACCTTTGCCGATATGGCGACCCTGCTGATGGCTTTTTTTGTATTGATCCTCTCCTTCGCGGAGATGAATGTACCCAAATACAAAGAGATCAGCGGCTCGATGAAAAATGCCTTTGGTGTGCAGAGGATCATTCCCACTGTGGAGCCGCCACTGGCAAAAAATATCATCGCCGAGCAGTACAAGAGTGCGCGGGTGGAGCCCACCTTGATGCAGGTGCTCCAAGAGCAGACTACGGATGATCCACAGCCCGATGATCCGGAGCTTAAAACCGATGTTAAACAACATGACTATGACACCAACTCAGATATTCAAGTGGTACAGAGGGCGCTTGCCAGTGAGATAGCGGAGGGCAGTGTCTCAGTGCGCATCGCCAATCGACAACTGGTGGTCGAGGTCAGCGCAGATGCCGCCAGTGGCAATCGAGGTCAGGCTAACCAAACAGATTCGGGAGCCAAGATCTCGCAGAACGATCTGCAGATCTATGCCAAAGTAGCGACAGTACAGGCGCGGGTAGAATCAACTATTAAAGTTCAGCAGGGAGCTTCCGGGGCCCCAGTTGATAGCAGCTCGGCCGGCGGTGAGCGAGACCGCCAGGCGGCCCTCAATGACCAGTATCGGCAACTGCGTATGCGGCTCTCCGATGAGATTGCCAATGGGCTGGCGGAGGTAGAGCGTGACGGTGACAGAATTATTGTGCGCCTCGCCGAGCGCGGTTCGTTTAAAAGTGGATATGCGGAATTGCAGCCGGGATTTTTGCCGCTGCTAGACAAGGTCGGCGACTCGATCGCCGACGCCAGTGGTACGCTCACTGTTGAGGGTCACACGGATAATATACCCATAGCCTTTAGTGACCGCTTCCGCTCGAACTGGGATCTATCCGCGGCGCGCTCGGCAGCAGTGGCCGACTACTTGCTAGATAACACTGCGATAGAGAACGGACGGGTTATGGTTACCGGATTTGCCGATACTCGGCCTCTCACTACCAATACCACTGCAGAGGGCCGCGCCCGCAACCGCCGGATAGAGATTATCCTTCAATCCGGTTAGCACCGGCGCCAACATCACAGACTGCAATGACTACTTGTTCTCTGACAGCAGATCAAAAATCTGTTTTGCCTGCTCCATGGGTATATTAAAACGCCTCCTCAATTCCTCTATATGCTGCCGCTCGTCATCGGTAATAATGCCGTCACTCATGGCCAATTTGATCTCTTTCTCAAAGATAGCCTTGCGCCGTGCCATCTGGGTCGAAAAGGCGGAGGCGACAATACCGGTCAACAGGGCCACGGTGCAGACCCCCATTAGGGCGGTAAAGGCGCCGATAATTTGACCTACAGGAGTTATGGGTGAAACATCGCCGTAACCTACAGTGGTGAGGGTGATCAGCGACCACCACATGGTTTTGGGGATTGACTGAAACTGATCTGGCTGGGCCTCATACTCGGCCAAGTACATCATGGCGCTGGAGAGAAACAGGGCAATGGCAATCAAGTAGAGTGCTGCGCCAAAGGACCGCCGCTCCTCGTAGATCGCTGAGAACAGATCTTCCAGCGCGGTTGAGTAGTGAGAGATCTTTAACAGGCGAACCAGACGCAGTACCCGCAACCAGCGCAGGTCGATGCTGCCCATCAGCAGTGGCAGAATGGTTGGCAGAATTGCCGCCAAGTCAATCAATCCGGTAAAACTAAACATATACTGGCGGCGTCGACCCCATGCAGTGGAGGCACTGCTGCTCTCATCGGCGGCAATTGACCAGATTCTAAGGCCGTACTCGATCACAAAGATGGTCACTGAAAACCATTCGAAGTAGAGTAGGGCATGGTGATAGGGTTGGCGTATGGTCTCTACCGACTCCAGGCATACGGCAATCAAATTGAGAATAATCAATACCGACAGAAAGATATCACAGGCACTGCTGGCTCTGTCTCCATGACTCCCTTTATTGAGGATCTCCATCACTCGGCGCTGATAATTCATGGTTGATGACCTCCCAAATTAGTCAGTGGCAGTAATCAAACGGGGTTATAAAATAGATTGCTGCATCTTATGAAATAGCCCGAAGCCCAGTCGTTGGTCTGCTCATCGTTGAGCTACCTGAGGCTTCTCGGTTTTCTCGATAATAGTGCTGCTGCTCGAAAAAACGGTGGGGGGTGAGCAAAGGAATGATCTGTAACGGATGGGCAGTGGGGCCGAGTAAATCTCTGTGTATTCGGGTAGTTATACCCAGCTGAGGCTCTGACGGGTAACGGTTTTGTGCTCAGCAAGCGCAGGGTCGCCATAACCTTCTACACCTTCGCAACGGTTGGCTCAGGACAGCATAGCAGCATTTTGGTTTTTAACCAGCGAGGGCAGCAGTTCCCAGCCACTGTTGATTTCGGCCATCAAACTCTTGATCTCGTGAACCAGTGTGTCCTGATTGTGGAGATTTGCCTTGAGTAGTTGGCGAGTGGCATAGTCGTAGAGATCGTCTAAATTGCGTGCTAGCTCACCGCCCTTTTCAAAATCTAGAGACCCCTTGAGTGCGACGATAATTTTGGTGGCGCGGGATATGGCGTCACTTTTTTTGCCAATATCGCCTGACTGTATATGGCGTTCGGCATCGGTCAGCGCATCGAGAAGGCCATTAAAAAGCATTTGAATCAGTTGGATTCCATTGGCATAGGAGACTGCCGAAGTGACTTGCACACCCCTGTATTCCTCAACTGCTCTTTGATTTAGCGCCATCAGATCACCCCGAGTTATAGTCAGTTTGCAATACCTATAAGATCGGTGGTTACTGGGGATTCTTTAGTGCAAATTGGCGCTACAGCGGATTATTTTTTGCAGGTCGATTTTAACCACTGCACTGTTGAAGTTGGGTGCTGAGACACTGTTGGTACAACTGTTTGGCGGCGGCGATTTGGTGGTCTTCGAGCAACAGTTCAGCGTGATAGGCAACATCCCGAGCGTCTGGGATGCCATTCTTTTCTGCCAACAGTGCCCAGACTAGGGCCACCTGGGGTTGCGGTTTGACGCCATCACCGGCCTGGGTCATATAGGCGAACATCAGTTGGGAATTGCCGTAATCCAGTTTGGCGGACTTGTAAAACCACTGCCTTGCCTGGCGATTGTCCTGACTGACGCCTCGACCGAGGTAGAATGCCAGTCCCAGCATGTACTGAGCCTCGGCTAGATCTTGCTGGGCTGCTAGGTTAAACCACTTGCGGGCCGAGCGGTAATTTTGCCTAACCCCATAACCCTGGTAGTAGAGCATGCCCATATTATGTTGGGCTTCCGCGAGGCCCTGATGAGCCGCTTTTCTATACCAGGACATAGCTTGCGAATAGTTTTGTGCTACCCCAAAACCCTCCTCGTAGAGGTGGCCCAGGTTGTTCTGTGCCTGAGCACTGCCCTGTTCGGCCAGCGGTAGCCAGGCGCGTATTGCGGTGGCGTAGTGACCGCGCTTGAGGGCACTGACGCCAGCTTTTAGACCGTCCCCAGTGGCAGGTGCCGACAGCAGGCAGAGCAGGCCGGCGAGCGCGCAGATCAGACTCAGCGTTGAATTGCGACCGATCAGTATCGCCATGGCTCAATTCCTCTCCAAATTTCTCGCCTGGGTCTGAATATCAATGACAGCTTGAAATAGCGCGCCCTCGGTAACACTGCCGAGCATCATTCCGCGATGGTCAATAATTGGCAGGCTCTCACCCACAAACTGACTGACCTTTTGCATCGCCACACTCAGGGATTCGTCAGCATAGAGCACAATCGGATCAGTATCCCAGGCATGGATAACGGGGGAATCGCCACTCTGGGTGGCGCCGTGAATATTGACCTTGCCCAGCAGCACACCGTCGCTATCTACCACATAGGCCTCGGTCTGATCCGCAGTACGCATCTGTTGCTGCAAACTTTGTCCAGTTGTCTCTTTATCGACAGCAATAAAGTCATCATTAGCAAATTCGCCAACCCGCTGTTGACTCAAGGCTATGGCCTCGCGCCCGAGGTGCAAGTCGATACCGCGGTCGAGCAATTGACGATCAAAATAGGAGTGGCCAAACAGGCGGTGGGTGAGCAGACCACAGAGCATAACCGCCGCCATCGCCGCCACTGCATACTGATAGGACTGGGTCAGCTCCAGCACGATTAACACCGCGGTAATTGGCGCGCCGATCACCGCAGAGCTTACGGCGGCCATTGCCGCGATGCTGATAACGGGTGCGATATCGGCAAAACCAAACAGTGCCAACAGCTGCCCGGCTAGGGCTCCAGCAGCGACGCCAATAAATAGCGAGGGCGAAAAAACGCCGCCAAACAGACCACAGCTAAGACAGACTGCGGTCATTAAAATTTTGGCAATTAGCACCATAGTCAACTGGGTCAGACTGAACTGCCCGGCGATCATTTCATTGATACTGGCAATCCCCAGCCCCAGCACTTCGGGGATCCAAATGCCCACCAGGCCGCAGATTGTGGCCGCCACCCAGGGGAGTGCCAACGGGGAAACGCCACTTTGGGCCGCGACTTTTCCGGTATAGCGCAATGCCAGCATAAAACTGATGGCAACCACAGCCAGTATGGGCGAGAGAACCGCCAGTGTGGGCACAACTTCACTCAAGCTGGGGATTGCAGTGGCAATGGGAAAAGTTGCCTCCTGGGGGAACCAGAGATTGCTCAGACTACTGGCCGCCACCGCCGCCACGGTAATAGGGGCAATGGCGCGCAGGGAAAAGTGTCGCAGAATGGCCTCGTGGGCAAATACTACTCCGGCAAGCGGCGCATTAAAGCCTGCCGAGATAGCCGCGGCAACGCCGCATCCGAGGTAGATATCATGGGTGAGTCGGCTGGAGATAAAGCGCTTAAACCAAATGCCTATGGTGGCGCCAAAATGGACAATCGGACCATACTGACCTACTGATGCACCGCCGCTGGCCGATGCGAAGGCCGCCAGGGTCGATCCCAAGCCCTCTTTGATATTCAGTGGTTCCTGTACTTGGTGCGCTGCGTACATAGAATCGGCAGGTCCCCGCCAATGCTGGATATTTAGACTAATTTTTATCAGGATCACCGCGCCGGCGGCGATCCAAAGAAACACCAAACTGGAGAGATTGAGCGACTGCTCACCCAGATTGAGGATGAAAAGGCCACTGGTTTCCCGCTGTTGGGTGAAAAACTGCACGCCAGCCACAAACCCATTGGAAACCACAGCCAGCACGGCACCAATCAAACTGCCCACAATCAGAATAATGATAGCTTCAAGTAATGCTTCGCGAACTCTCTCCATCAAAAATCCTCTGGTAAGTCTGGGTCTGAGAGCGGCAACGGTATTGCGCGCCCACCGCAATTGCATAGCTTATCTACTACGATTGAGATCGTCAAAATACAGACAGTCGCTATGCCAAATTCCTTGATACGCCACGTTTGTTCGAATACTGGATTCTTCGTACGGGATAATAATTTGTTTGTGTAATCCAATATTTATCAATTCATCGTAAAAGCTCATTATTATTCATAATTAAATAATACATTGAATAAGATTATTTTCATTATTCATGCTCTTTCATCGGCATGGTTGTACATAACTTGAGTGAATAGCCCCTGCAATCGTGGGTTGCAGAAGAGAGCGTTGAGTGAATGATCTGAAATCTATGATTGGATCAAGCTCTGTGATCAACGAGTTAAAGGCCCTGATCAGAGCTATTGGTCCCAGCGACTCTACCGTATTGATTTCGGGAGACAGTGGCACCGGTAAGGAAGTGGTTGCCGAGGCCTTGCACCGCGCCTCGCCGCGCGCTGACCATCCATTTATCCCAGTCAACTGTGCGGCTATACCCAGAGACTTGCTGGAAAGCGAGCTATTTGGTCATCGTAAAGGGGCTTTTACCGGTGCTATTTCCGATCGCAAGGGGCGGTTTGAGTTAGCTCACCAAGGTACGATTTTGCTCGATGAGATCGGCGATATGCCATTGGATTTGCAGGTCAAGCTGTTGCGAGTGTTGCAGGAGCGCATGATCGATCCGGTGGGCGCTGCCCAGAGTCAGCATATTGATGTGCGCGTTATTGCCGCCACTCACGAGGACTTGGAGGTACTTGTAGAGCAGGGCAAATTCCGCCAGGATCTGTTCTTTCGGCTCAATGTTCTGCCAGTGGCAATCAAACCCTTGAAGGATCACGCTGAGGATATACCCCAGTTATTTGAATACTTCGCCAAGCATTATGCCGCCGAGGGTTACAGCCCGATTACGCTGCACCAGAGATCCCTCGAGCTGATGTTTAATTATGACTGGCCGGGCAATATTCGCGAGCTCTCCAATTTAGTTGACCGCTACACCGCCCTTTATCCAGAGCAGCAGATAGATTTGAGTAAAGTGCCGGAAACCATGTTGCCCCTGGGTATGTGCAAGCTTCTCGAAGCGCAGGCCGATAGTGGTAAAGACTTGCAAAAACCGCAATTCTCAGCCACCGGCTCTGAACAGATTGAACAACAGATGACCCTTGCCATAGCGCGAGGTCAACTACCCTTCCCCCAGCGTGGTATGCAATTAAAAGCCAGTATGGCCAATCTCGAGCGTTCGATTATCTTTGAGGTGCTACAGCAAGCTGGGGGCAATGTTTCCCGGGCTGCCAAATTGATCGGCGTGCAGCGCACTACCCTGATTGAAAAAATTAGCAAATACGACCTGCGAGATTATCCGTGGCAACCCAACGCAACCGAACCTCAAAACTCAGACTCCAGGGAACTCGGGAATCGCCAAGTAGCGGATATTATCCGCCTGGCTGAGGGTCATATGTCACTGCCGCCAGAGGGGCTGCAGCTGAAATCCTACCTGAGAGAGATTGAACACAACCTGATTCAGCGCGCTTTGCAACTCAGGGATGGCAATGTCACTAAAACAGCTGAGTTGTTGGGTCTGCAGCGCACCACGCTGATTGAAAAACTGAATAAATAATCCTCTGGCATCAAACCTAGTGCCGCGAAATTGATGCGCTATCAGCTGTCCAATAAACAGTTATCTGTGTCGATATCATGACTTTTGCCACTGGCAGAAAACTGACAGTGTATTGCCGCTTTCTTGTAACCTATTGAAATATATTGATAATTTTATTTGGCACAGTATTTGCTGTGTCTTGGAAATAAAACAAAAGCGGCAAAGCCGATAATATAAGGGTACATAGTGGCAATAACCAGCAGATGCTCGGTGCTGTGGGTAGATGTAGACATGGCACTGGATGCAGACAGACTTCGTGTGTTTGAAAGCCATGGTCTTGGAATTCGTCAAGCTCAGATTGAAGATCTGGGTGATGGCGATCTCGCGGCCGTGGATGCGCTGGTGATTCATGTCCAGCACTCTGTCCAGCCACTTTGCAAACTGCAGTCTAGAATTGCTGCCCTCAATCTCAAGTTGCCACTGATTGCCCGCGTCGCTCGGGAGGATTTTGAACTGGGTATAGAGACCGTCAATCGGGGGATTACCCATGTGGTGCCCGCCGATCAAAAGGGTGCCGAGACCTGGTCAGCCATATTGGACGAGGTGATATCCGCGCCGCGACTGCACACCAACTTTGTTTTTGCCGACCCCCTCAGCCGTAAATTACTGGCTCTTGCCGAGCGGGTTGCGGTGGCTGATGTCAGTGTACTGCTAACCGGTCCTACTGGTGCTGGCAAGGAGGTGTTGGCGCGCGTGTTGCACAGTGCATCGGACCGTCATAAACAGCCGTTTGTTGCCTGTAACTGTGCGGCCATGCCCGAAAATTTGATTGAGGATATGTTATTTGGTCATGAGAAGGGTTCCTTCACTGGCGCGTCTAAAACGCAGCCAGGCCTATTTGAACAGGCCCAGGGGGGTACGATATTTTTAGACGAGATAGGTGAGATGTCCTTTCACCTGCAAGCCAAGCTATTGCGGGTACTCCAAGAGCGCACGGTGCTGCGGCTGGGCGCGCAAAAACCTATTGATCTGGATATCAGAGTGGTTGCCGCTACCAATCGCGACCTGAAGCAAGCCATAGCCAAGCGGTTATTTCGCGAGGATCTGTACTATCGCCTGAGTGCCTTCAAACTGACCTTGCCGCCGCTGAGGGAACGCCCCGCGGATATCCTGCCGCTGGTGGAGCAGTTTGTTCAACAACAGACTCAAGGCTCTACAGCTATCACCCTAACCGAGAGCGCCAGAGAAGCACTGAAAGCCCACAGTTGGCCGGGCAATGTCAGAGAATTGCAGAATGTAGTGATCAGGGCAGTGATTCTCTGCGATCAGACCACAATAGATGTGCAGCACCTTATCTTTGATGATATCGAGATTGCTCATCAACCGCTGTTATCTCGCCCTGAGTTGGCAGATAGATTCTACCGCCCCCCTCAGGCACAACCCAGCGCAGCAACTGCTTATTCCAGTAGCTCGCAGCAGCCGATTGCTAGCAACGGCCCAGATGATCTCAATCAAGCACTGCGACACAGCGAATGTGAAACCATTATGGCGGCACTGCAGTCCTCAAGTAGTCGCAGTCAGGCGGCGCAGATGCTGGGCATCAGCCCGCGAACCCTGCGTCACAAACTGCAGAAACTGCGGGAGCAGGGCATTGTGGTTACCAGGGCCTACGCGCGCTAGCCGGTGCAAACAGAGAGACAGTGGAGAGATCTATGCTAAACCCAACCAATCCCAGCAACATAGAGTCGGTTCTCAATCAAATCCGCCAGTATCAGGCCAAGGCATCCGCTGGTGTCAACCTGCAATCGGTTGCGCCTGCTGTTACGGAGATGGACAGGCAGACCCACAGCACAGCCAGTGTGGGATTTACGGATAGTGTCAAAACTGCCATTCGCGAAGTTAATCAAACCCAGCAGACTGCCAAGGCGATGCGCACCGCTTTCGAGCGCGGCGAGGATATGCCTCTGACTGAGGTAGTGTTGGGTATGCAGAAGTCATCGCTAGCCTTTGAGGCGACGCTACAGATCAGAAACAAGGTGCTCAAAGCCTATCAAGACATTATGAATATGCCAGTGTAATTACTGAGACGAGAACCCAATCATGGCCACTACAGTCGCAAAGCCAGCTGACCTAGCCACCACCGAGGCCGCTGTCGATAGCATGCAGCCGCCGGTACCCCAAACACCGGCCCTGCCAACCCAGCAAGCGGATGGGGGTTCCAACACTAGAGCCACCCTACCCAGTCCCCGAGAGATCCTCAGACAGCCGGCGGTGCGGCGCTCTATGCCGGCGATAATTGCCCTATTGAGCGTGGCGATATTCGTTATTGTCTACCTGTGGGTCCAGCAACCTCCCTATCGCAGTCTGTATCCGGGACTTTCTGAAGTCGATCGCCAGGCCGCCTATGAAGCGCTGAATACCGAGGGCTTTGAAGCACAAATTGATCCCCAGACTGGCGCGCTAAAAGTACCGGATGGCAAATACCATGAGGCCAGAATCTATCTGGCGTCTCAGGGATTGCCGCGGGGAGGCGCTGCCGCGGGTATTGAATCCCTCAACAGCGATACATCGATGACCACCAGTCAGTTTATGGAACAGGTGCGCTACATTTCCGCCATGGAGCAGGAGCTGGCATTGAGCATTGCGCAAATCGCCACGGTGCAGAGTGCGCGCGTACACTTGGCGTCCCCCAAGCAGAGCGTGTTTGTTCGCAATCGCACCCAGGCCACGGCTTCGGTGGTGGTCAACCCAAGGCCCGGCAGGGTGATTTCCCCGTCTCAAGTGGAGGCTATTGTTCATTTAGTAGCTTCCAGTACCCCCTATTTGGCGGCAGAAGATGTGGTGGTAGTTGATCAGCGCGGTAAATTGCTAACTGACGCCAATAGCTTTGGATCCATGCAGTTGAGTTCGGCGCAGATAACCTATAGGCAGAGACTCGAAGAGACCTATCGCAACCGTATTGCCGCCATACTGGTGCCAGTGCTGGGAGAGGGCAATGTGCGATCGGAAGTGGACCTGCAGATCGACTTTACTCAGGTCGAATCTACCTTTGAAGAGTATGACGGCAACAACTCTGGGCCCAAGGCTCGCTCTGAGGTGTTGATGGTGGAGCGCGGGTCAAACCGCAGTGCCGGCGGCGTGCCCGGCGCCACCTCAAATACCCCACCGGCGGAAGATCTGATGGTGATTGAGGGTCAGCTCTCCACCAATGCAGATACTCAGGGCACCGGCAGTTTTAGCAATAAGACCACCCGCAACTACGAGATCGATCGCGCGATTCGCCATGTGAAGCATCAGGGAGGGAAACTAGAGCGGGTATCCGTGGCAGTATTGATCAATGAACTGATGGCCGCACCATCGGATCCTCAAGCGGAGGATCAGCCCGAGGATCAGAGAGCCCGGACGGATGCGGGTTTCTCTGAAATGGAAATTCAGCGGTTCACCGATCTGGTCAAAAGCGTTGTTGGCTATGACGCCGAGCGCGGCGATGTGATCACATTGGTATCAGCCAAGTTTGAAGAGCCCATCCTGGTAGAGACCACTGAACCATGGTATGAAAATCAGCAAATTATCAGTGGGGTCAAAAGTTTGACCGCCGTGCTGACTTTTATCCTGCTGCTGTTTGTTGTGGTAAGGCCCGTTATTCGGGCGTACCTGCCAGAATCCACAGAACTACAGGAAGAGGAATCGGCGGTAATCAAGGATGGTGAGCTCACTCAAGAAGAACTCAATATGATCGAACTGGGCGATGACGAATCCCTTGAAGATATCAAAGCCAAATTGAAGCCGAAGAAATCCACTATCTCCGCAGATATGCTGGATACCGCAAATACCTATGATGACAAAGTTGCCCTGGTGCGGCTGTTGGTAGCCGAGGATTCCGGACGGGTGGCCAATGTGCTGAAGAAGATGATCAAGCCAATCTAGCGCAGATTGAAGGGGAGACCGATGGCAGAAGCCAATGAACAGATCGAGGAAACAACGGACGAGGTGGTTATCTCTGAGGCCCTGCAGGCTGAATTGGATACCATGACCACAACCGAGAGAGCGGCGGTGATTATGTTGCTGTTAGGTGAGCAACAGGCGGCGGATATTATCCGCTATTTGAACCCCCGTGAAGTTCAGGCGCTGGGGGGAGCCATGGTGGGAGTGGCCGACCTCTCCCAAGAGGCAGTGAATTTGGTCTTGGATGAATTTGTCGCCACTATCAAAAACCAGACTAATTTAGGGCTGGGCACCACTGATTATGTCGAGAATGTCCTCAGGCGGGCACTGGGTGAGGATAAGGCCGCCACTGTGCTCGGGCGAATTATGCCCGGATCATCCAGCAAGGGACTGGAAATACTGCGCTGGATGGATGCGCGCTCGATCGGTGAAATGATTCGCGAGGAGCATCCCCAGGTAGTGGCGATTATCCTCTCGGTGCTGGAATACGATGTGGCGGCGGATGTGCTGAATTTTCTGCCCGATGAGAATCGTCCGGAAATTATCCAGCGGGTGGCCAGCTTGGAGACGGTTCAGCCCTCGGCGATGGACGAGTTGGAGGGCATTATGAAACAGCAGTTCTCCACCAGTTCCTCGGCAAAATCCTCCAGTTTTGGCGGGGTCAAAACCGCAGCCAAGATTATGAACTTCACCAAGGTAGATCTGGAATCATCAATTATGCAGGGGGTTATCAATCTGGATGAGGCTCTGGCGATGCGCATTCAAGACAATATGTTTACCTTCGACAATCTCACCGCTGTCGACAATCGCAGTATCCAAGTGCTGATGCGCAGTGTGGAACCGGATATGTTGATGACTGCCCTCAAAGGTGCCGATGACCTAGTCAGAGACAAGTTCCTCGACAATATGTCCCAGCGGGCAAAAATTATGTTCCTAGACGATATGGAAGCCAAGGGGCCGATCCGGATTACCGATGTGGAGGATGCACAGAAAGCGGTGATGCGCATCGCTCGCAAGCTCTCAGATTCTGGTGACCTGGTGCTGGCGGGTCGAGGGGACGACTTTGTCTGATTCCCTATCCTCAGTGAGCTGGCGTCTCAACGAATTACTGCAGGCCGGCAAAAAGGCCCGCGCATTTGCCAAGTCCCCCTGGGGGCCCTCCGCAGCATCCGCGGGCGGCCCCATTTTTTCGCCTATGCAACCGCAGATACTGGATGAGTTGCCCGAGGGCGTGCGCGAAACCGAGGCGCTTGATTTACAGCCTACAGAGGAGCGGGAACCTGCTCAAGACAGCACAGAAGCGCCATTGCAACCGTTGGTGGAAGAGCATTCTCAGCCAGTCTTGGCCTATACCGAGGAGGCGCTTAAACAGGCTGCCAACGAGGCAGATGCCATAGGTTACCAGCGCGGCCTGGATGAGAGTCATGCCAAATGGGCTGAAGCCAGACAGGAATTTCTGACATTGATCGATAGGTTTCGATCAGCGCAGGCCAATGTCGCTGAGTTTCATCAGCCGCTGCTTCGCTTGGCAATTCACCTGGCCCAGCAGCTGGTCCGCGGCGAGTTGAACCTATCTTCAGCGGCCGTAGAGCGCTTGATTAAGGGAGTGCTAGAAGACCTTGAGCAGCAGGGAGAGGGTCCGGTGGTAATCTTTATGAATCCGTTGGATCGCGACCGTATGGCCCAGAGTTTGGAGGGCGAGTTGGGCGACTTGGATCTGCGTGCGGATCAACAATTAGCCCAGGGAAGTCTGAGGGTGAGTATGGATGACAGCGCCATAGAGGATTTGCTGGAACACCGCCTCGACAGCTTGTCTGAGACACTGCTGGGGATTGGCGTTCAGGCACAACTGGATACTGGATCTGAAAGCAAGTTTGCCAACCCAGTTACTGAAAAGATTATCCAGCCTCCTGAGCCTGATAAAACTGAAGGCGCCGACCTGGAACAGGTAGTCGAAGATGAACCCGATAGCTAGTTTCTCAGCTCGTGTAGATAGCCTGATTCCTCAACTGCGAGCGCCCCAGCCACGTGTCTGTGGCCGGCTGGTACGGGTGGTTGGCTTAACCCTGGAGGCCAGGGGCATAGTCGCCCCACTGGGGGCACAGTGCCAGATTGAAAATCTCGATCTGGGGGTGCCGCTGGAGGCCGAAGTGGTGGGATTCCACAATGACCTGCTATATCTGATGCCCTTTTCAGAGCCCGGCGGCGTCGGCCCCGGCGCCCGAGTCTGGGTCAAATCCCATCATTCCAAGGCCAGCTTGGGTGAGGCGCTGTTGGGACGGGTCGTGGATGGCATGGGCGAGCCTTTGGATGGTCGCGGCCCGATTGCCTACAGTCAGCAGTTGGGGATGCAGGGCCTGAGTATCAATCCCATGGAGCGGGGTGCCATCAACCAAATTCTGGATACCGGTATCAAAGCTATCAATACCTGCTTGACTATTGGCCGCGGTCAGCGCCTGGGTCTTATGGCTGGATCCGGGGTGGGTAAATCTGTATTGCTGGGCATGCTGACCCGCAATACCCAGGCCGATGTGGTAGTGATTGGTCTGATAGGTGAGCGCGGTCGAGAAGTACAGGAATTTATTCACCACATACTGGGCGAAGAGGGGTTAGTGAAATCCGTGGTGGTGGCGGCGCCAGCCAATATCTCGCCAGTGTTGCGCTTAAAAGCTACCCAGTTAACCCACCTTATCGCTGAGTACTTTCGCGATCGGGGGAAAAATGTCTTACTGCTGTGCGACAGTTTGACCCGAGTCGCTCACGCCCAGCGTGAGATTGGATTGGCCATCGGTGAGCCGCCCACCGCCAAGGGCTATCCACCCTCGGTATTTGCGCTGTTGCCAAAACTTATCGAGCGGGCTGGTGTGGGTCGCAAGGGTCAGGGTTCTATCACTGCAATCTACACCGTTCTGGCAGAGGGCGATGACAGTGCCGACCCGATTGTGGATATCGCCAGAGCCTCCCTAGATGGCCAGGTGATGCTTTCGCGAAGTCTCGCCGATGCCGCACACTATCCAGCTATCGATTTGGCCGGCTCCATCTCTAGGGTTATGGACAGCCTGGTTACACCGCAACAGCTTCAAGCCGCCAATCGGTTCAGACGGCTGTGGAGCCTGTACCAACAAAACTATGATCTTATTCAGGTGGGGGCCTATGAGCCCGGCACCAATCCAGATCTGGATGAGGCCATAAGATTGCGACCGGCAATGGAAGCGCTTTTACAGCAGCCCAGTGAGATTTCAGTTCAGTTTAAAACCGGCTGGGAGATATTGCAGCAACTGACCGGTCGGCCGACCTAGACGGGGGACACTGTGGATAAAACTGCCAATCACAAAGCCAAACCGGTCTGGAATCTGCTGCTAATCAAAGCGCAAAATCAGGTGCGTCAGGCGCAGATGATACTCAGCAACTGCCACCGACAGAGACTTCAGGCGCAACTCAGGAGTGAGCAAATCGATCAGTTGTTAGTCGAGTACACCCAGCACCAGAGCGCGCTACATCAACAGTCAAAAAACCCCCTCGAGACCGCAAATTACCGCCAGTTTATCCTGCAGCTTCAGACCCTCAGATCGCAAGCCAAGTCGGCACTAGTGACCCTGGAAGAGGCATACAATCAAGCCAGAGACAGTTTGCAAACTGCAGACCGAGAGCGGCTCAAAGTGGAGAGCTTGGCGCAGCGCGAAGCAGATCGGCAGCGCAGGGCGCTCGTCAGTCATCAGGCAAAGTTGCTAGAGGCCGACAATATTCTCAGGTACAACAACAGTCAGACTAGGAAAATTTAGTGGCTGGCATGGGTATTGCAAACCTATTAGCTAAACAGATAAACCAATTGGGAATGTGACTAGAGTGGTGGATTTAGAGAATTTCCTCAATAGCATCAAGCCCGCTTCAGGCCCAGCAAATACAAGGGGCTCAGGGGCGGCTGGTGAGACTATTAAAGATGCCGATAACCAATTCTCGGCCATCTTTAAAAGCACTGTTGCCGCTATTAAACCGGCACAGAGCGGCAAAACCTTGCCACCTAGCGGCAATCCCCCAACAGGGGCCAATTATGAATTGCAAAATCGACAGCTTAAGTCTGGGTTGACAGTATTCGTAGCTGGGCCGGAACCCAGTGATCAAGAGCTGTCAAAATTTGCCGTAGATCAGGGGATAGACCTCAGCGCTTTGAAACCGCAAAAGATTGCTGGACTGCCTGAGTCGAGCGCGCAGCAAAACACTGTGGATCCAGTTGGGTATCATGGGGTTTTAGGCAGACAGGTAGACAGGCCTACCCATACACCGACCCTTTCCGTGAATCACAGTGCAGGGAAAAAAATTGGGCCTCAGGAACCCAGGCTGGCAGGGGATGCCGATTTAGAACATTCTCCAATATCGCCACTGCCCACTCTGGCAGGGAATCCGTCGCCCGGCACTTATCTGCCATTACAATCGGATCAAAGCAACAGCTCTGTACAACACAGCCGTATCGCTCAGGCCACAGTCGATCTGGGAAACAACACGACTGCAGGGTTGCGTGATCAGCCTATCGCGCACAACAGGCAGAGTGAGGGTAGCCAACAGCTACAGACTGATCAACTTGCCAAATCAGCGAGTATTCCACAGCATCCCAAACCTAAAGTCGCAATACAAACAGAATCAGCTAGCGCACCAAATTTACAATCTCTGGGGGCAGCTAAAAAAGGTGAGGCCGATGCACTGATCGATAAGTCACAACCAGTGATCAAAGGCTCTGCACCCCAACTTTCTGAGCAGCTCCAGAGCACAGGGCTGCCCAGATTGACAGATACTGACAGATCCAGCCGCGCAACAGAGCCAAACAGGGTGGGGGTGTCCGTCCGAACTTCGGCAGCCTCAGCTAACCCATCTCGTCTGCCGATAGTTGAAAAGTCCGACCTACCAGCCTCTTTAGCAGTATCTAAGGACACTACTAGACCAGAGGATGACAGCCGAACAGTATCCAATGGGACACCTAATTCGTCACAGTCAAAAACGCCCAACAAACCATTAACTGGCGAAATTGCCAATGCGCTTAAAGGCCATGTAGACAGGCCAAACCTCAGTCATAGTGGTACAACAGCTGGGCAGCCAACGCAGCCCCTGCAATCTACCGCTGTGTCTCAACTCGCCACGGCGACTGCTACCGGTGCGATTCAATCTACCAACACGGATCTCACTGACCCGTTGCCGAAACAGGGGCCCGTAGCAAAAGTGGACATTGGCGCGCTGCGGGTGGGATTAGTCAAATCAACCCACAAAGTAATACCAGCCCCCAGGGTGCCAGTGGTGGTAGAGCCCATCAATTTACAGCCAACGCAGGTGTCAGGAGTTTCCTCGGTATCAGAAACGCCGACTTTGCCCTTGCCATCCAGCATTGCAGATAGCGCTGAAAGGCACTCCGCTCAGGTGCTGCGAGAGGCGTCCGCAACCGACAGTTCGGTTGTGCGGGATCAATTTAGTCAGCTGTCCAAGACCCTATCAGAGGCTCTGGGACAGAGGATTGTTGCCCAGTTGGCCCGTGGAGAGTGGCGGGTTGAAATGCAGCTACACCCCACCAATCTAGGACGCGTTGAAATTCACCTGGAGATGAAAAATGGTGAGCTGGAGGCGAATTTTTACACCGCTAATCAGATGACTAGAGAGTTGATTAATGAGGGCCTCCCAAGATTGCGCCACGCCCTTGAACAACAGGGAATGGAAACCGCTTACAGGGGCTTAGAACAGGGCAATCAGGGTAAGTCTAACGGCAACTCAACAGGTCAAGATAATCCCCGAGAGCAGTATGTCCAGGCGCCATCGGTCGAATCGTCCACTGAGCCAACAACGGATAGTACAACGCCTGATGGTTTGGATATTTTAATCTGAGTCGCTCAAGCAGAGCATTGGTAAATGAGAGGATTTAGTAATGAGTGAAGAAGCAACAGAAGAAGAGGACAAGAAGAAAAGTCCAATACTTAAGATTATCCTGCTGGTTGTGGGGTTACTACTGATTGTTGGCATCACCATAGGCGCGACACTGTTTGCCTCGGGGTTCTTCGACACCGACAAAGAAGAGGATGCAGAGGCGGCACTGGCAGAGCTCGAAGCGCAGGCAGCAGAGGCCGCAGCCGGGCCGGAAAAGGTGCAGTTGGATAGCCCAGAGGCCTCTAAATTTCAGCAGTCCTACTACCAACTGGAGAAGGAATTAACCAGTAATGTCGCCAACTCGCGCAAGGTAATGCAGGCATCAGTTGCAGTGATGACTCACTATGACGACCGCGTGATTGAGAATGTCGAAAAACATGTGTTCGCACTGCGCAATGTCATGCTCATGGTGATGTCTCAACAGACCGAGGCAGATCTGGTCGACCCGCAGTTCAGGACTAACTTGGCCGAGGAATTTAGACTAGCGATGAATGCCGAGTTGGAAGCCCTAGAGGATTTTGGTGGTATTGAAGCCGTCTATTTAACTGAATTTGTAGTGCAGTAAACCAATCTGAGTTTGAGAGTGACAGCATGGCTAACACAGAAAATTTGCTAAGCCCAGAGGAGTTGGGTGCCCTGACTGCCGGCATTGCAGATGGCAGCATAGAGACCGACACCGGGCTCAACACCGAGATCAGTGCCATCAAACATGATTTGACCAATGAGGATTTCTCTCTGGGCATTAATGTCGGTGCTGTCGACATGATCAATGAGCGCTTTGTCAGGCAATTTAGGCTGGGTCTACTGGAGGTTTTGAGAACCACCCCAAAGATCAATATGGCCAGAGTGCAGATCATCAAGTTTGGTGATTACCTGAAAGATCTTGCGCCACCGCTGTCAGTCAATACCATCAGACTGAATCCGCTGCGCGGTTACTCGATGGTGGTTATCGAGCCTTCAATCGTCTTTTCTTCCCTGGACAATTTTTTTGGTGGCTTCGGCAATGCTATGGACAGTCTGCCGGCGGGAAGGCTGTTCACTCCCACAGAGTCGAGCATCATCAAAATTATGATGGATGTGTTGTTCGGTTCCCTGCAGGAGGCCTGGGCGCCCATATTAAAAATTGAGTGTGAACAGGTGGGAACAGAAATCAATCCGCAATTTGCCCAGATTGCCGATGAGAATGACTTGGTGGTAGTCAGCAGATTTAGTTCAGAGCTGTCGGCAGATAACTCCGGAAATATCGATATTATCTATCCCTACAGTGCCCTCAAACCGCTGCGCGAACTGCTGCGGAGCAGGGTGCAGACCGGTGATGGTGACGATAGTTCAGACAGAGCATGGAGTTCAGATCTGCATGCGGCTGCACTGGACTCAGAATTGGACCTGAAAGTTAAATTGACTGATATAGAGACCACCCTTAAGCAATTTAAGCAGCTGCGAGAGCAAGACATTATCTATATCAATCAGGCTACCAGTGGTCGGCTATTTGTTAACGATGTGCCAGTATTTGACGCCGATATAGGCAGCAATGGGACCCATATGGCAGTCAAAATTACCCAGTCGCTATCTCCCAACAAATAGAATCAATCAACAGATTACAACAGCGAGTACCAGATATGGCAAATAAGAAAGCAGAAAACCAAGAGCCAGAGACCCAGGAAGTTGTCGATGAAAACGCTAAAACTGCAGAGAGTGAAAGTACCTCAGAGTTGGAGAGTACTTCTGAAGTAGATAGTACTGAAGCGTTTGAGGGTACCACTGAAGAGAGTGAAAAGACCCAGATCAACGCTGATGTGTTGCAGAATATTCCAGTGACTATTTCGGTTGAGGTGGGGCGCACCAAACTAAAAATACGCGATCTGATGCGACTGACTCAGGGCAGCGTGGTGGAGCTGGATCGATTGGCCGGCGAGCCCCTGGATCTTTTGGTCAACAACACTCTGGTGGCCCAGGGAGAAGTGGTGCTGGTCAATGAGCGCTACGGCGTGCGTCTGACCAGTGTGGTGCCGACCGCCGACCGCGTCAAGAACCTGTAGATAGCCATTATGGCGATCGACTTGGGTTGGACGCAATGGCTGACCATGACAGCATCTTTTCTGCTGGTGATTGTATTGCTGGTGGCTACTCTGTTGCTGCTCAGGCGCTTTGGTCTTGGCCACGGCGTCGCCGGTGGTGGGCAGATTAGTATTGTCGATATCAAAAGTCTCGGATCGCGGCAGAAGCTATTGCTGGTCGCTGTCAGAGATCAGGAGATACTAATCGGCTTGTCGCCCCACAGTATTTCCCAGTTGGGCAATTGGTCCAAGCCGGAGAATAACCAGCCTGTTGAGCCGCAAACGCAGCAACCGGTCGGCGGCAAACTTGACAGTTTCAAACAGGCACTTAGGGGTGCGGCAAAGGCACAGGGGGATACCCATGGCTAAATCGCCACTCTTATCAACACGTCGAGCTATCAAACTACCAATTTTATTGGCGCTACTAATGCTGTCCGGCTTTGCCACCGCCCAGGGGGTGCCGGTAGTGAATCTTTCCAGCGGCGCCGATGGTCAGACGCAGTACAGCCTGACGCTACAGCTGTTAGCATTGATGACAGTGCTGACACTACTGCCATCGCTATTGCTGATGATGACATCCTTTGCACGCATTATTATTGTTATGTCACTGTTGCGCCAGGCGCTGGGAACCGCCCAGACCCCACCCAATCAGGTGCTGTTGGGCCTGGCGCTATTTCTCACCATCTTTATTATGTCGCCGGTGCTGACAACCATTTATGAAGACGCCATGGTTCCCTACTATGAGCAAAAAATTAGCTTGGAAACCGCCATTGTCACTGCCCAACAGCCGATTCGCGACTTTATGCTGAATCAAACCCGTGAGACCGATATCGGGATGTTTGTCGAGATCGCCAACCATCAGGCGATAACTGATCCGGTGGATGTGCCCTTCACAACCCTGATTCCGGCTTTTATCACCTCTGAGCTCAAGAGCGCCTTTGCCATTGGCTTTCTGATTTATATTCCCTTTGTGGTGATCGATCTGGTGGTGGCCAGTATTTTGATGTCTATGGGCATGATGATGTTATCGCCGATGATGATCTCTATGCCCTTTAAATTGATGCTATTTGTGCTAGTTGACGGCTGGACCCTAATCATGGGATCTCTGGCTTCCAGCTTTGTAATAACCTAAAAAATCTAGAGGAGAGTCACTATGGATCCGGCGCAGGTAATCGATTTGGGGCGCGAAGCCCTGTGGATTAGTGTCAAAGTATCGGCGCCATTGCTGGGTATGGCATTGGCGGTAGGGCTGCTGGTGGGTATTCTTCAGGCAGCTACTTCGATCCAAGAAATGACCCTGAGTTTTATCCCCAAGCTTGCCTTTATGGTATGGGCGCTAGTGGTTTTTGGCAGTTGGCAGATTGCTGTGATGGTGGATTTCACTGCGCGCATTTTTGAACGCATCCCAGCGCTATTCAACTGATGGAACTGTTGGTTGCCGATGTCATTGAGGCATTCTATAAACTGCTGTGGCCAATGGTCAGAGTATCGGCGTTTCTAATCGCCGTCCCACTGTTCTCGCTACAGGCAGTGAGTTTGCCAATAAGGATTCTGTTGGCGCTAGTACTCACCCTAATGATTTATCCACTGACTGACTGGCCGCTGATAGATCCGCTTTCAGCTGCCGGGTTAAAAGAGCTGTTCACCCAGATATTTATCGGGATTGTGATGGGGCTGATACTGCAAGTGGTCAATGCCGCACTGGTAGTCAGTGGCCAGGCAATCTCTGCCTCCATGGGATTGAGTATGGCCAATATGGTGGATCCCACTATGGGTAATGTGCCCGTGATAGCCCAGTTTCTGCTGATCTGCTCTACCCTTATTTTCCTCGGTTTGGGCGGCCATGTGTTGGTGATTTCCCTGTTGCTTGAGAGCTTCAACCTAGTGCCGATAGGCGCTCTTGTAGCGCTCTCAGGTTTGTTTGATCTGGTGATTAAATGGAGCGCAATGATCTTCCTCGGCGGGGTGTTGTTAGCTATGCCAATTCTAGTGACGCTGCTGTTTATCAATATAGGCCTCGGGGTTATCACCCGTGCCGCCCCGGCTCTGAATATCTTTGCAGTGGGGTTCCCCGCCATGATATTGGCCGGTATTTTGCTGCTGTCCATGGCCATGCCGGTCATTGGATTTCGCATCCAATGGCTGTGGCAGCGGAGCTTTGATATTCTCGGTCAGCTGTTGGCGGTGATCTGATGGCAGAGCAGGATACCAGTCAGGAACGCACCGAGGAGCCCACCGCCAAACGCCTGGAGAAAGCGCGGGAGGACGGACAGGTAGCGCGTTCGCAAGAGCTATCGGTCGCCGCCATGATGATTGGTGGTGCCAGTTTTATGTACCTGTTTGGAGGCAGCTTGATAGCTGACCTCAGTGAGATATTCTCAGCGGGCTTTGTATTTGATCGCAAGGCCATTTTTTCCGACAACTTGCTGCCGGCCACTTTTGGCAGCCATGCACTGCAAAGTCTATGGGTGATGATCCCATTGTTTGTATTGACGCTGGTGATCGCCTTGAGTTCAGCTGGGCTGATTGGCGGCTATCTATTCTCCCTGAAGTCCATTGCTCCCAAGGCCAGCAAAATTAACCCGCTGCAGGGAATTAAACGAATATTTGGCCTAAGAGCCCTGGTGGATCTGGCCAAGGCGCTCACAAAATTTAGTCTGGTGGGATTGGTATTGTTCCTAGTGGTCAGCCAGAGCTTTTCGGCGATTACGCAGCTGGGCTTTATGGCCATCGAGCCCTCTATGGCCGCGGCTGGCGAGCTAATAGTCCGAGGTACCGTTCTAGTAACCCTGACATTGATTATTGCCGCAGCCATTGATATTCCCTATCAAATATATGAGTTTAATAAGAAAATAAAAATGACCAAACAGGAAGTCAAAGATGAACTCAAAGATACCGAGGGCCGACCTGAGATCAAAGCCAAGATTCGCCAGAAGCAGCGCGAGATGGCCCTGGGTTCAATGCTGGAAGCGGTGGCCGACGCCGATGTGGTGATTGTCAATCCAGAGCATTTTGCCGTTGCGCTGAGTTATGACCCCGGCAGTGACAGTGCGCCCATTGTGGTTGCTAAAGGTGTGGACCTCATCGCTCAAACCATAAGAGAGCGAGCTGGCCAATCGGGGGTGGCGTTATTTTCCTCGCCCTCACTGGCCAGAGCGCTATATTTTACTACTGAGGTAAAGCAGGCTGTTCCCGAGGCACTGTATCAAGCAGTGGCACAGGTTATCGCCTATATCTTCAGTCTCAATGGCCTAAAGCCCGGTTCCAAAATATGGCAAAAACCTGACCCAGAAGTCCCGCCGGGCATGCGTTACAGCGCCGATGGCAGACTAGAAGATTAACTCAGGGTCTATCCAGGAGATAACTATGAAACAGCAATCCGAAGCATCGACCCAAGATGACCAACAGTGGTTCGCCGGCGGTGATATCTTCTACCGCCAAATAGATCGGCAGCGTTTAGAGGATGCAGTCGATGCCCTAGTGACCAAGGATAGGGGGTTGGCAGTTATTGCAACCCATGAAACCGTACTGGCCCACTACGGCTCTATGGTGCTGGCCAGACTGCGCAAGCAAAAAAAATTCCAACTGGAAGTTCTGCTGCCAACCGACACCGACAGTCTAATCGAGCGCTTCAACAACCTGCTGGCAGCGATGCCACTGCAACAGGCGACTCAGCCTGCCGATCCAGCTGCTACCGTGAAGCTGTTAGTGATCCATGATCCACTGCTTATCAAAGATGATCAATGGGCACTGATGAAGCGATTATTCAGTGATTTCCCTGGCGTCAATTTCAGACTGGTCCTATTTATCAACAAAGCTGAGTACCATAACTTCCAGCACACCTTAGATTTATTTGCCGCCAGCCTCCATCGCTGGGCGGTGGAAACTCTATCGCCACCAGAGGCGAAGCAACTTTTACAAGCGGCCAGAGAGCAGGGTTATGGCAGTGATGTGGAAACGCTGTTACTGCAGACAGGGCTGGGTGAGACTGTGGGATCCTTCAAGCCGACCCTGGAAACCGATCACAGTGTTGCGCCGATTAACAAATCAACAGAGTCTGTGGTTGAAGATGATCCCGATTGACGGCCCGTGGCTGCAGTCAGATTAACGGACGGGGTGCCAACCTTAATCCCGATAGTTGTCAGTCAAACTTCTTGGCTGCCCATACAAGCCCGGCAAGGCTTTAGAGCTGAAGCACTATAAAATGACACAATCAAAGCGGTTATTTTCACACTTCACTGCGTTGCTTATTTTGTCCATAGCCACCACTATGCACTGCAATAAGCGCCTTGTGAATCGCAAAAATTCCTCCCTTTTCTTTATGCCATTTTATAGTGCTTCAGCTCTAGGATTACAGTGCCATAGGACACTTTTCACGCTAGATCAGCAATGCAAAAACGTGCTAAAGGCACAGTGCTTACTGTCGACTATTGGATAAGCGTAGTAGCGTGACTAAGGACAATCCTGATCACTGAATAATCATTTGAAGTTAGGGCTAATTCCCCTGGCTAGAGATTGAGACTATGAGCAAAACAACCGGTCAAGACGAATTGTTTAAAGTCTCCGGTGACAGCCAAGCGGTCAACGTAGAGGCTGCCCAGAGATTGCCTGAGGATCACAGTCCCGCTCCTCCAGTGGACGATGTCGCGGTGTCAGAACAGCCACCCACAGTGGCGGATCAGCCAACACCAGCATCTGTTGACGAAGTAAAAGCTGATACTGAAATGACCCCCCTGCAGCAGCGCATTGCTAAAGTTAAACGCCGCAGTGCCGATATTTCAGAGCAGCTAGAGACACTGAATTTTGCCCCACAGGGGCCCACCGACAGCAGTTCTGAATAACTATGGATGCTCCAGAAGACACACCAGGCGACACCGAGGACAGCAAAGCGTCACAGCAGTCAGTGGATAGCACCACTGATGACTCTCAGGCCCCATTAAGTGAGGACAACACCGATGAAATCCAATCCCAATTGGGGGACAATGAGGAAGGTCAGCAGACACCGGACGAAAACCCCAATTCGACAACAGATGCCGGTGAGATCGCCGATAGGCTAGAGGTGTTGATCCCCAGTTTTCTGGATACCGCAGAGGCTACCAATACCGCCGCCGAAGTCAGCCGTCAAGCCGCTGCCACGCTGGAAAACGGATTGCTACAACTACAAGAGCATGAACAAAAACTGGTCACTGCCAGCCATAGCAACGCCCAGTTATCTCACCGTATTTTATTAGGCTCGGTGGCGGCTCTATTGGTGGCCCTCGGCCTTTTCACCTTTATGGCCTTTCAGCTCAGTGATCGCGTCACCAAGGTCGATGGCATGATTATCGCCGTCAGCAAGCGAGTGGTGGATATGAATAGTGCCCTGAGCACCTTTGAAGCTATCAATGAGACTATAAGTGAACTGGCGGTGCAACAGCAAAAGTTTGCCGACAATCAACTGGCGTTGGCAAAGGCGATTGCTGAAACCCAGACAGCGGCTGAGGATCTCAGGGAACAATTACCCATAGCCACTGCCGAGGGGGTGGCCGAAAAGACCAGTAGCCTAGCTGGACAGATTGCTAGCCTTGAACAATCTCTTGACGGTCAAATCGGCGAGTCAGCAAAAATATCCAACGCAGTGACCAATCTTGGTAAACGGCTCGGAGCTCTCGAGGGCAAGATAAAAAATGTCAGTCGATTAAACACAGACCTTGAGGCCTTGATAAAACTGGAGCGCGATAACTACTTGCAAGTACTGCGTCGCCAGGCAGATCTAGAGGAGGCGCGGCAGCGCAGTGAGCAGGGTGGCACGGTTATCGCCGATCCGACCATTGTGGTGTATCCAATCCACGCCCAGTATCAGCAGACTGGGTCACAAGACTAATCTTGCTGTTGATCGGGCGGTTGCCCCTCAGCGCGCTCGGTATCATTCGCCAACCCAGTAGACTGGGGCAACAGGCGCTGGGAGTAGGGTTGCTTTATATCTAGATGGGTTCTGGTATATAGGGTCTCGGTACTCTCATCTAAGGACGTTTTTAGATGGTTGAGGTTCTCCTCTGTGGCATTGACTGATTCGTAACCCAGTTTGTAGATATTTGCCACATGTTGAGGGGGCAGCCAGGACTGTACTCCGCCGCGCAGCATTTTTATGGTTGCGGTGGGCTTGGGGTTTTCGGCGGGGCTGCCCTCGCGGCAGTCTTTAGCACCCTTGGCGAAGCACTGCTCAATATGCTTTTGCATCACCTGTTCGTAGCGTGGCTTGAGAGCAATCAAATCGTCTTGATTAAAACCCTCGGGAATTTTTCCGCTCATCACATCCCACAGCGCTTTGCCAGATAGTCCAAGAAAGCCATTGTCGTCCTCAACTTTGTCACCAGTTGAGTTCGTAGCTACAGCCTTGGTTGTCCTCTCCAAGGTGTTGACACGATCGATTAGGTAAATCATCAGTATCACCGTGGCCGCTGTGCCAAACAGCACGGAGATTAAAAGGGTTGTAATCATCGGCCTTCACCCCGCTTAGCTATGAGAGATTGCACCAATTCAGATTGATCGATGTCCTGCTGAGTCAGGCTGATCGCACGGGTCAATCTGTTATTAAAAATCTTCACCGGCATGGGTCAGGTTTCGAACTCACTCATATGAGCGCGCAGTTTCTTGACGCAGGCAGAGAGAATTTGACTGACCCTGGATTCACTGACTTCCAGTATTGCGCCAATTTCCTTGAGGTTCATCTCCTCCACATAATATAGCGAGATCACCATGCTCTCGCGTTCGGGAAGTGTTTGAATAGATTTAACCAGCGCCGCCTTAAGTTGATTATCGGCTACTTCCGATTCGGGTTGGCTGCTTGCTGTGGAGGGCATTTCATCTATTGCCGATCCCTGTGATTCCAGAGATAGGGTCTGAAAGCGGTGCGCATGGGTGCGCTCTTTGTGAAACTCCTGAATATCCTTGCCCATGAATTCCGCCAGTTCGGATTGTGTCGGTTGGCGTCCCAGTTTGCCGCTGAGTTCTTCACTGGCCTGACTATGTTCACGAATATTGCTGATGGCAGATCTTGGCAGATGGGACAATTTGCGAACCTGATCGAGGATGGCTCCGCGGATTCTGTTTTTGGCAAATACTTCAAACTCAACCCCTTTACTGGCATCAAAGCTTTTATCGGCTTCAATTAGACCAACCATGCCCACTTGGATCAGTTCATCCAGCTCCATAAAGTTTGGCAGGCGTGCTTTGAGATGAATGGCAACTCGTTTTACCAGGGCAATATGTCGCAGCAGGCCCTGATCGGGCCGGTCTGAATTCTGTGTGTCTTGATAAATCTTTAAGTCATTCATGGTAGCTGCCCAACCGGAATTGATGGTCCGCTGATAATCCGATCAAAAAAGAATTGCAGGCGGTCGCTCGGCTGCTGATCTCTCTCTCGCTTAATTATCGACTTTGCCAGCTCCCGAAAATCTCTGCTTGCCGGACTGGTGGGTGCCATGGTGGCCACCGGCTGTGTGGCTTGAATAGATTTCAGCACCATTTGGTCCTCGCGAATTGAGGGCAGGCAGGCGACGCTACTCTCCAGGAATTTACCTATTACTGTATTGATATTGTGGTGGAGGCGCTGCCCCTCGGAGGCGGATTTAACACAGTTGGGGATCAAGCTAATATTGTCGAGCTGATACTCGGCGATCATAACCTTGATAATACCGTAGGCATCGGCGATTGAAGCCGGTTCGTTATTCAGCACGATCAGGCGCTGCTGACAGGCCTGCAGGAACGTCATCACCATATCCGACAGACCGGCCCCTAGGTCGACAATCAAGTAATCGACATCGTCCTGGAGCTCCGAGAAGGCGGCAATAATACCTCCAGTCTGCATTTCGCTAAGGGCCGACATATGTTGCAAACCGCTGGCGCCAGGCACCAATTTAATGCCCAGGGGGCCCTCAATAATAATTTCTTTGAGCTGTCGTTGCCCAGACAGCACATGACTGAAGTTAAAGGCTGTATTATAACCAAGCACTAGCTGGGCATTGGCGAGTCCGAGATCGGCATCGAACAGCATTACCTCTTTGCCCTGCTTAGCTAGGGCGACCGCCAAATTGACTGAGACCGTGGTTTTGCCAACGCCGCCCTTGCCACTGGCAATACCTATTACTTGGGTGTGTCTATTCATTGCAGGCCTCCGTGTTTAGCTGCGCTGCCGCAGCACCGGTTTATTGATTGATTTATTGGTTATCTTTATTGACATTGTTATCTGTTCTCTTAGGTCAAACACAACTGATTGGCAGGTTGCTCAGGGTCTGCTCTGTCAGAGTAGGCCCTGTCATCGAGACCGCGGGATCGACAATGGTGGGTTGGGCTGCCGCCAGAGAAATGGGAATACCGCGGTTGTGCAGGCAGCTGATCACTGCCCAGGGATAAACATGGGGCTCTAGACGCGATAGCATCACCGAATCCCACTTAAAGCCCGAGGGATTGATATGCCTTTTTGCCGATGCTTCAGAGGCATCGGCGGCCATGACCAAATGTTTCTTAGCCTCAGGTAAAAGGGAGCTAAGGCTGTCCACATGATGTTGCGGATCCTCACCGGAGGTATCGATAATAATCAGTTTGCGAGTTTCCAGTTCCTGCAAAATCTGCGTCAGGGTCTCGGTGGATGTGGCGCGGAAGGTATCTGCACCGGCCTGTGTGCCCACCAGCTGTACCCGATTCCAGGCGCCAAAGCCGGAGTCGTTATAACTGATAATGGCCACCGAGTCCTGGCCGTGGATCAGTGTGCCCTGTTTTGCCAGACGCCCGGCCATCAGAGTTTTGCCGCTTCCGGAACTTCCCGCGAGAATGTGCCTGCCCTCTAGGCTCTCCAATAAATTAATGCTTTTGATACCCGCTCCCAGAGTGGTGGCTATGTCCTTCAGCGCCTGAGACCTATCGGTCTGTTTGTCTATGGTGTCGAGAATAAGACTGCGCAGGGCGATCGGAATACCCGTCTCGTTGAGGGCTTCTATCAAGGGGTGCATCTGCTCGGAGACATTGTGAGTTCCCGCCCAGACATCCATCTGTTGCGCCAATCGAAATTCTCGACGCAGGATTGCCAGTTCCTGTTTGACCAGGTCGACAATCTCCCGCGCCTTGAGATGGGCTCGCTGGTCTGAGATATCGGCGGCTGTCGATGTTTCAAGCGAGCTCCCAGTGGCAAATACATCGGACTCCATGACCGACTGGAAGTCGCGGTTACCGCTGTCCTCTAGCGATAGTTTTTCTACAGCGGCCACCTGTAATTCATTGATTGCAGTCTCTGTGTCCTCGGCCAGATCCACGGCGACGATCACTTCGGTTTTATCGCGGTTGCGCCTGTTGGATACCAATAGGGCATTATCGCCGTAGAGCTTATGCACCTGCTCCAATGCCTGTTTGGTGTTGTGGGCCAGTACTCTCTGTAATTCCATGGGGTTGCTACCTCAGATTAATCGCTTATTTCGACAGCGCTACTCTCGACATCACTGCTTTCAGCATTGCCACTTTCAGCATCGACCGTGGCCACAACCTTAACCGCCTGATCATCGGGAATTTCGTTGTAAGACAGCACAGTAAGATCACTTAGTCGGTGTTTAATCACCCTGGCTAGCCAGGGGCGGATTCCGGGAGAAACCACCAGAATTGCCGGCTGTCCCTGACTTTCAACCAGCTCGGTGCTATCGGCTAGCGCCTTGAATAAACGCTCTGCCAATTTTGGCTCGATCACCAACTCCTGGGTATTGGCGCTCTGTTGCAAAATATTGTGTAGCGTCTGCTCCAGATTCGGGTCGAGGGTGATAACCGGCAGATTTTCGTTAACATCAATTAGGCTCTGTACAATCATGCGGCCCAACTTGGGACGAATGGCTGCGGTGAGTTCATCGGCATCCTGAGTGTGGGCACTTTCAGTTGCCAGTACTTCGATAATGGTTCGCATATCGCGCACCGAGACCGATTCGTCGAGAATATTTTGTAGCACCCTGGTAACCGTAGCCAAGGGCAGTTTGCCAGGCACTAAATCCTCAACCAGCTTGGGTGAGCGGCTCGCTACTTTGTCCAATAGCTGCTGTGACTCGTCGTGGCTTAACAATTCTGCAGCATTGTTTCTCAGTAGCGTATTCAGATGGGTGGCAATTGCAGTTGCAGCATCTACGACGGTGTAACCCAGTGTGCGGGCGTAGTCGCGCTGGGAGGGTTCAATCCACATAGCATCCAGACCAAACGCGGGTTCCTTGGTGGGGATTCCCTCCAGCTTGCCGTGGACATAACCGGGACTAATCGCCATCTCGCGGCCGACTTTGATCTCGCCTTTACCGCGTACCACGCCGTTCATCACGATATGGTAGACATCTGGTGCTAAATCCAAATTGTCTCTAATACGAATTGGCTGGATCAGAAAGCCGAATTCAGCAGAGAGCTTCTTGCGCACGCCCTTCACCCGCGGCAGCAACTGCCCGCCACTTTCAATATTGACCAGGGGTATCAAGCCGTAGCCAATATCGATGCCCACCAAGTCAACTTGCTCGACATCGTCCCAGTCCAGCTCCTCTTTATCCTGACTGTCTGCCTCGCGCTGTGACGTCTGTGCCTGCTGTTGAATTTTTGCCGCGGTATTTTTGGAGAGCATAAAGCCCAGCCCGCCCACTGCCGCCGACAGGGTCAAAAAAGTCATATGGGGCATGCCCGGCACTAGGCCCAGCAGTAGCAAAATACCAGCGGCGACATACATGGCCGCCGGATTGTTCAATTGGGTTTTGGCCTGATCGGTCATCGAGTCAGCGGTGGTCACCCGAGTGACTATAATCGCCGTGGACAGCGACAGTAGCAGTGAGGGTATCTGGGCAACCAGCCCATCCCCGATGGTCAACAGCACATAGATTCGCCCGGCCTCAGCAAAGCTCAAACCATGTTGCGAAAGACCGATAGTGAGACCGCCGATAATATTGATTAACAGGATTAGTAGTCCTGCGATTGCATCACCGCGCACAAACTTGGAGGCCCCGTCCATGGAGCCAAAGAAGTCCGACTCCTGACTGATCTCCTCTCGCCGAGCTCTGGCAGTATCCTGGTCGATAACCCCGGCATTTAAGTCGGCATCAATGGCCATCTGTTTGCCCGGCAGCGCATCCAGCGTGAAGCGGGCAATCACCTCGGATACCCGTCCCGCGCCTTTGGTCACAACAATAAAGTTAATAATCATCAGGATGGAAAAAATAATAAAGCCAACCAGATAGTTGCCGGCAATCACAAACTCCCCAAACGCCTGAATAACGCTCCCGGCGGCATCTGGCCCCTCGTGGCCCTTGACTAAAACCAGTCGCGTAGATGCCACATTGAGTCCCAGACGCAACATGGTGGCGATCAGCAGGATTGCAGGGAAGGCGGAGAAATCTAGGGGCTTGGCGCTGTTAATGGCGATCATAATAATGATCAGGCCTACAACGATATTAAAGGTAAATAGAAAATCTAATAGGAACGCTGGCAGAGGGATAATCAGCATGGCGAGTATCAGCAGAACCAGAAACGGGATGCCCAAGCCGGAGAGTTCAAATTTTGACAGATCCTGTCGTATATCCGACAGTGTGGCTAGCGCCATTTATTTTAACCCCTTTAAATTCAGTATCTTATAATTATTGCAGAGAGCAAAAATCGTTGAAATTCACTTCCTTTCCTATAACAGAGCAAGAACTGTGCCATGCCGCGCCATGGCCAAAGCCCTGTTTCTGTGCCTAAAGAAAGGGTCAATTGTGCCGATCAATAACAGGAGCCCACTGCATTAGAGTGATACTCAGTTATAGGCCATCGAAACGGACTCAATACCCATTTACGCCATGTAATCCCTAGGTTGTGTCCGCTCCTTGAGCATCCTCGCTATTGCCGTCTACTCTGACTATCGAGATACCTCCGATGCAGTGGGCTCATCAGTGAAATAACTGGATTAAAACCATTGAATTGGAAATGCAGTGCTGGTCAGAGCAGGCAGAATCAGGGTGGACCCTATGATGGAAAATGTAGTGTTTAAAGCGCGACTTAGATTTCTGAATGTCCTCGCCGGCATCCTCGTCGGTACAGTACTCACTGGCTGTGCAACCACAGAGACAAAGTATGCACAGGCGGTGGCGCGATCAACCGTTGATCAAGATAAAAATATTGTCGCCACAGGTTATGCGGTGATCAGCATTCAACAACATAGCAATCCGGCGCAACAGCGCCTGCTGTCAATCCGTGCCTCCAAGCTGGATGCCTACCGTTCACTGATGGAGCAGATCTACGGTCAATACCTGGATGCCAATACCAAGGTAGCAGAGATGGTAGTTTCCAGCGATGCTTTCAGAGCTCGGGTTCACGGGGTTGTCTACGGTGCGCGTCTAGTCAGCATCACCCCGATTGGCGACGACACTTATGAAACCACCCTGTCACTGGACAGAAGGACCGTCAATGATCTTCGCGCTCTGTATCTAGAGCAATTAGATGCCGCGGTGGACGCATAGCAGGCGATGCGACTATTTGCACTGAAATCCATGGGTCAGTGGACGGCACTATGCTGGACTGTGGCTATGTTTCAGCTTCCGGTGTATGCCCAGCAAATTGAAAACCCGGAAGACCGACTGCGCGCGATAAAACAGGCGCTGGTGGACCTTGCTCTGGGTACCGAGATAAAACTGGCGAGTGCCGCTTATATTGACAGCAGTGGTGCGCTACATGAATCCTCAGTACTAACCAGTAATGCCAGGGTGCGCGCCGTGCGCGTGCGAGAGTATCTCCAAGAGGCGGGTATTCCAGTGACTAAACTGAGTGCTGAAATGCTCCCCATAGAGCACTGCTCGAATACAAAGCCGAGCATCAAACGGCAGGCGATGATTCGGGTGATAGCAGATAGTCATAGTGCCGCCAGTGCCCGTGTGGGCGACCACTATCTCAGGGAATTAGGTGAGCTAGCACAACAGGTGCTTATGGCGGTGTTGTCCGACTCAGAGCACTGGTCGGTTAGTGTCGAGCGCCACTACGCCAATCCCTATGAGCGTTATGTGTCTGGCACTAGCCTAGATAATATTCCCTACCGATTTGATCTTGTCCTGACAGCTGATGAACCGCCACCCAGGCTAATTAATGATGATCCACTCGCCCTGCACCGAGGTCTGGAAGTGGGGCATAAGCTGCTTGCATGGACCACCAGTGCCGTGCCCGAGGTATACCGCTCGAATCCTTGGCCCAGACAGAGGCTGATCTATGGACTGCAGCTTAACAACCGCGCCACTGAACGTCCCCTGTGGCACTCCGCGGTAGCACTTGCCTATCCCCCAGTACCTAGAGGCTATGCCAAATCTGCAGTGCCCGATGGCTTTCATCGCGACCTAGCTGCCAAGACTCGGCAGCTTATTGCCGAGGTGACCGAGCATACCAGCTGTGAGGTAAATCAGTACCGATTGTCACCTATACCGACCAATCCCCAGCGTGGGCAGATCAATGGCGGATCGGTGGCGGGCATTAGGTTAGGCGACCAATTTCTGATCAGCACAGACCCCGATTTGATCAATCAAGCGTTGGTTCCAAGCGGTTTAGAGGCCCTAGTCTTAGCTCAGGTCGTCTCTGTCAGTGCCCATACGGCAATAGTGCAGCGGCGGGCTGGCAGCCAACTGTTTGACAGCGCCAATGTTCAGCCGGTCGCTTTGCTGTTTTAAGCCCCAGCTAGCGTATTCCTTCAAGGGCTTATCGCCAGCATTGGCAATGGATTTCGATGAGGCACTAGAGATGAAAGAAATAGATAACACAACCAATAGACACCCTGGGACTGCTGCTAACAGCGAGAGGCCTAGCATCTATAAAACCCTGCTAGTGCTGTTGATGATTGGGTGTGGACTGGCGTGCCAGCAGTCCCTGGCCGATGACTCAAAGATGGCGTTGGCACAGTTGCTGAGAGATATTGATCAACTACAGCCACAGTTAGCGGCGCAGTTAGATAGCACTGAAGAGGGCTATTACACTATTCGTCGCGGTGAGACTTTGGACCAGATCATTGATAGGGTGATGCCCCATACAGCATTGCGCAAGTCCATAGTGCGCAGCGCAATTGTGGCGGCAAATCCCCATGCTTTTAGACGCAACAACCCCCATTGGATGTATGCAGACAAGCGAATTGTGTTGCCCGACAGCGAGGCTATTAAAGCGGTAATTTTCAAGCCTCCAGCAGCGCAATCCAGTGCTTTGACCATGACCGAAAATCGCAAACAGTGGATTCGCTACCCGTGAAATCTTTTTGCTAACTACCAACCGACCAACTGCGGTGTAAATAGTGTTAGGTCCCGAGCAAGTCAATTTAACTGCCCGATCCTCGCCAATTTTGTTGGCCGGGCTTGTCGCAGTAAAAATTTCTGAGCAGATGGCCAGACAGCTGGGGCTACGAGATAACCAGGTGGTTCGCGGGGTGATTGAAAGCCGTGGTGATCTGTTAAAATTAGTACTCAATAACCGTGAAATCAACTGGCCTGGCAGTCGACGCCTCAGGCCGGGAGATAAGATAGATTTTCGTGTTGTAGCAACTGATCAAGGCAGTACTTTGTTGCCCATCAAACTGCCGGACGATCCCGCAACTCCCAATATGCCTTTCTCTGAAAGGTTGCTACAACTTCTCTACAGGCCTCGGCAAGCCTCTACGCTAATGCACTTGTTGACGCCCAAATCACTGGCGATGTTGTTGTCCCAAACAAATTTTGCAGAGGCGGATAAGCGCATAGGGCCACTGTTGCCCAGTATGGCATCTCTGGCTCCCACAGGGGTAAAGCGCGCATTGGCCAATTCGGGACTGTTTACTGAAAACCACCTGGCTAGACGACTGCCGATTAAGCAGGATATCAAAGTGTTCCTGCGCACTTTGCTCAGACTGACGGCACAGCAAAATCAACCGCAATTAGTAGCAGATATCCAGAGCGCTATCGATCAGTTGGAAAGTCGGCAACTGGACAGTCTGCAAGCGCAATCGAACCGCGAGCTATCCTACAGTTTCACTCTGTTATTTAGGGACGCAGATCCGGTTGAGGTGGAATTTTCCCAAGCCGCTAGCACTGACCCAGAAGCCGAACGCGCATGGATTATTGATTTACACACTAATTCAAAAGCGCTCGGCCCGCTGTGGTTGAAGACCACAGTGCACAGTGCGGGCATCCTAGATATGTTGGTATGGATTGAGCGCGATCGGTCGGCGCAGTTGGCCCGTGATGCCATGGCTGAACTGGCTGCCGAACTCGAGGCTTTCGGACTAAACCTGAGGGAATTTGAAGTATTCAATAGCCCCAGACCACTGCCGGATCAGCAGTTAAATCGCCCCGGTGATATGGTCGATATCTGCACATGAAGTACCGGTCAAAAAAGACAGCGGTAGCACTAGAATATGGTAAAAAAGCAGCGCCATCAGTGTTGGCCAAGGGCCATGAAGCCATGGCTGAAAAGATTATTGCCGAAGCTCAAAAACAGGATATCCCAATCGCTGAGGATCCCCAGCTGGTCGCACTACTCAGTCAGTTGGAGTTGGATGAGCAGATACCCGAGAGCCTGTATGTTAGCGTAGCAGTGGTACTGTCCTGGGTTTATTGGTTGCAGGGGATGACACCAGATAATGTCAAATAGCTAGATCTTAGGCTTCGGATAGGGGCTTGCCGGTTCGGCTGGGGCGCAGCTTGCCAAGGCGATCGTAAATCTCCACCGAGTTGAGTGGATCCGGCACCTGAATACTATGTAGCGCATTGCGTATTGATTGCAGTTTGCTGTTGATCAGAATCTCATTGCGACGGTGCAGTTCTTTACATTCGGCTATCAGTCCAATCATTTCATCCCATCCACTCAGCTGATTAGCGGCTGAGGGATCTGCCGTGAAAGCCTGAACGCGCTCGAGAAAATCGGGTTGTGATAGGAGCGAAAAAATCGCTAACTTTTGGTTTTGCAGTTCTTCAAACAGCGATAAATCCTGCTCTTTTAGGGCGATAAACTCTTTTTCTAGCAAAGTTTTTAGCCCCTGAGCACGGTGCAGGGATTGGCTGAGTAATTGCTGTTGATCAGTGTCCATGACACAAGCCCAATTGCTGGTGATGAGACATTAAAGTTTTTTTAAACCTTGAGCGCAGCTCTGGAGAACAGAATTAACTATCGCCAAGCATTTTCTCCACGGCCAAAAAACTTTCAGCAATACGATTTTCATCTAGGGGGTAGTTGCCGCTCTCAATCGCCGCTTTAATGCGCGCGACCTTGTCGCTGTCGAATTCGGCCGCGGCCAGGGCGCTTTCAACTGGACTGCTAAGAACAACCTGATCGGTCTGCGTGGCAGGTGAGGTCTCAGCGCTTGGCGTGGGCGCAGCCTTATCTGTGGATTGTCTTTTTGCAGTATCCACCGGTGTATCCGGTCTTACCGAGGTTTTGCCAAGTTGTGAGATAGAATCTGTCATAGCCTTATCCTCCTGAACAGCAAAAAATTAGATGATCTCGAACCATCTATCGACACAATACTGTATTTCTGTAGCGAAAAATGCAAATTTTTTTATTTCTATGGGTAGTCGGATAGCGAAGAGCACCTAAAGGCCCCGTGCACTTCCGGGGCCGGTTACTATGGCCGAAACGGTTTTTTGAGACTCGGGATTCAGTAATTTAACCTGTTGGTCAATGCGGCCATCTTCCAGTGCCACCATCTCCACAGTGATCGATAGGTTGTCTCGCGCGATAGTTAAAAGCACGCTGTCACCTTGATTAAACATTGTTCCGGATCGCAGATCCGAAAGCCGAATAAGCTCTCCAGCCTTTATATTGCGTGTTGCTTGCATATGTTCAATATCTCGGTGCGCCACGGCCACATCACTGGGTAATTCGCCAAAGTAAACCTCGATATGGGTGTTGCTAGCATCCAGTTTTTCCCCTCGAGAGAGCGCCTTGAGGCTTATGAGTGCCGGACGGCCAATACTGAAATCTCGACGCGACAGAATACTGTCTGAAGCCAGATCACGCAGGGCCTTAGCCCGGTCAAGTAGGCGCAGGGGAAAGCGCTGATGGGGATGGGTAGCAATCAGGGCAGCTGGAGATGGGCTGATATCAGAAGCACTGATAGCTTCGCCCTTGAGAATATCTCTTTTCATACGGAATACATTCACCGTCTCCAACAGATGGTGCTCTCTGGCTAGCTCACCGGCGCTGACCGCAGTTGAAAGGTTGAAGTTGCGGTTGCCATCTAACAGGCTATTGGCATTGGCAAGCAGACCCTTTTCTGACGTTGTTACGGAAGTTAATTCAAGATCCGTATATTTCAGCTGGGTATTGGCTGCAATATCTCTGGTATAGACCCACACCGGATAGGATTGACGGATTTCAATGCCGATAAACAACTTCCAGGGCTGTTGCTGACAGGTTGCCCGCACAGTCTGGCGACTGGTGTTAAAGGGGTAATCGATAGCGATGGGCTGTTCACAGTCCGGCACCACTAGCCGACGGTCCAGTGCTCGCACCTCGACGGCATCCGCAGTCACCTGCTCACGGGCAGCCACCCAATCCTGTATTTGGCTAATCAAGGCGCGCTTGTTATCGACTTGATCTGCACTGATTTGCAGGGCAGGTGCCAAGCCGATCAATAGCCCTATGGTGACGAAAATTACTCTTTTCATAGCTAGAGTATGGGCCACCTATGGATGGGACGCAACACCGGCATGGTGGCAAACACCGGTGGCAAATGGATGCCACTAAAGTGGCAATCGAATTTCGTTTAAACGGGAAAAAATTCTGTAACACATTGAAAAATAGTAATTTTATTTATAACACTCAATAGAAAAATCAGCTTGGCATCGTTTTTGCTATATCACTATCAACAGCATTGTTACCTTGGATTTTGTCTGCTGTGAGTTAAAAACTTAAATGGGATTGAAATGAAATTACTTGATTCAGCATTGGGTATCCATAGGCAAGCGCTTGGCTTGCGCGTTCAGCGAATGGAAACCCTGGCCGCCAATATTGCCAATGCCGATACCCCGCATTTCAAAGCGCAGGATATCGATTTTAAGCGCGCACTGGATGAGGCCCATGTAAACCAAGGATTGAACATCACCCATAGGCGGCATTTGCAGGATCCCGGTCTTGGTAATGCCTACAAGGTTTACACCCTGCCATTTAGCAACTCCCTAGACGGCAACACTGTGGAGTTAAATGTTGAGCAGGCCAAGTACGGTAAGGCGGCAGCCCAGTATCAGGCGACCCTGAGATTCTTGGAGAGCACTATTAGTGGAATTAGGAAAGCTCTGAGGGGCGATTAATTGAACGGAGAGAGAGCAGATGTCCTTTGAAAATATTTTTGGCATAGCGGGTACAGCGTTGAATGCTCAGATGGTGCGCCTCAATGCCACTGCTTCAAATTTAGCCAATGCCCGCACCGAAGCATCGAGTGTAGACAATGCCTTCAAGGCCAAGCGCACCGTCTTTGAGGCACTGTTGAATGAGCAACTGACCCACGGGGGTGCAGAGTATATCGGTGGAGTCAAAGTATCGAAGATAGTCGATGACCGATCGCCCAATGTCAAAGTACACAATCCAGGGAACCCGCTGGCAGATAAAGACGGTTTTGTGTACCTGTCAAATGTCAATGAAGTCACCGAAATGGTAGAGATGATGGGTGCCGCGCGCAGCTATAAGAACAATGTCGAGGTGGTCAACACCGCCCGCGAACTGATGATGCGCACCCTAGAGATTACTAAAGCTTAAGAGGTATAGCGATGCAAACTAATTCAGTGAGTCCCGCTTTTTTGACTACCGATCAATATCAGCAACAACAGATGCAGGCATTGACCCAGGAGGACGAGCTAGGGCGCGATGCCTTCTTGACATTGTTGACTACGCAGCTGACCAACCAAAACCCACTGGACCCCATGGATAACGAGGCTTTTGTTGCCCAATTGGCGCAGTTTTCTTCGGTGGAGGGCATCAAGGGCATGCAGAGTTCTCTCGAGAAAATGGTGTCTGGAATGCACCGCGACCAAATGTTGGCGGCAGCCAATCTGGTGGGCAAATCGGTGGCTACAGAAGGCGGTACATTGATCGGTGGTGATGGCCAATTATCGCTGGCGACCATTGATCTCCCCAGTGGAGCCCAGTCGGTCATTTTCAGTGTTCACGATTTGGATACTGGTGAGCTGGTGTATCGCGAAACTGAGGGTGCCCAACCTCCTGGCCAGTTACAACTCAGTTGGAATGGGGTCGACAACCAAGGCGATGCCGTGCCTCTGGGCAACTACGGATTGACTGCCACTGTGGTCCGCTCCGGCAAGCTGGAAGCTGCGGCGGTGACTACTGAAAACCCGGTGAAAGCGGTCACTTGGAATCCCCAAACGGAGGAGCTGAACCTGCAAATTTCCAATGGCGAGGTAATCCGTCTCGCTGAAGTTAAACGCATTAGCGGCTAGTACCCGCATAACCAAATAAAACCACAGAGTGTTTTTTAGGAGATAACAAAATGTCATTTTATACCTCACTTACAGGGCTCAACGCAGCGACTACGGAACTATCTGTTACCTCAAACAACATAGCCAACTCGGGTACATCGGGATTTAAGCGATCCGATGCCGACTTTGGAGATATCTTTGCCACCTCACCATTGCAGAAGGCCTTTAGTGTCATTGGTCAGGGTGTGGCGCTCAAAGAGGTGAGCCAAGAATTCAGTCAGGGGAATATCGAGTTCTCGGCTAACTCACTGGATTTGGCAATTACTGGAGACGGATTTTTCCCACTGGAATCTCCAGATGGGACCAAGATCTACACGCGCAACGGCGCCTTTATGCTCAATGAGCAAAATCAGATGGTCAACGGTGCCGGACAGGCGCTGCAGTCGCTGCCGGTGGATTCAACCAATAAAGCGGATTTTGGTGAGCCTCTCAGGGCGCTGACCATTCCCAGAACCACGGTTTCCGAATTCCTGCCCACCACCGAGGTAGAGTTGGGGCTAAATTTGCCCTCTGATGCCGTGCCCATAACTGCTGCCTTTAATCCGGCCAAGCCCGAGACCTATCATAAAACCACATCGCTGACGGTCTATGGCACCTCGGGATCCAGTCATCTGGCAACCATTTACTATGTAAAGACCGCCGAGGCCACTCCCGATATGCCGTTTAATAAATGGCAAACCCATGTCTATATTGATGATCAACAGGTGGACTCAGCATTAATCCAGGCTTCAGATAGTTCCGGTGATAAATTCTTCGTCAATAAGTATGGTGAGATCAAAACCGAGTCAGAGTTGTTGGAATTACAAAAAACTAGCACTGAAAGTGAAAAGTATCTGGTGACGCTGGGCACCCATTACAAGAAATATTCGTTGGATAATCTGTCTACCCCAACCGAATCACTACCTGCCAGTGTGACATTCCCGATCAGCGCTAATTCGGCGTTTGCCGATGATCTCAACCTGACCAATAACAGTGGTGGTGTCGACTTCACTGACGCTGCTATGGACCGGACCAGTTTGTCAAATTTGTTTAATCTGAGTATTGACGGTTCTCCAGATATTGCCATTGGACTGGAGCATCTGGCAGGTCAGTCGACTAGGCTATCCGGTTCAGAGATAGCCTTCGAGTTGACCAATATAATTAACGAGCGCTTTGGAGACGGGCGCAATTTTGATTTTTCCGATGCCACATCCCACCCACTGTTGGTGACTAGAGTTGATGGTAATGGTGTCGAGACATCGGCAGCCCTAGATATACCCACCCTGTTGGCGACTCACAGTGCTGCCCACACCGAAAACAACCAGGTGGCAGCGGAGCCCTTGGCCTATGCGATCAATCAAGGACTGAGGGCAATCAATGGTTTTGAAGATATCTCTGTCTCCTACGATGCCGCCAGTCAGGGATTTAGATTTATACAGACTCAGGGTAATACCGATGCGCTCTACCTTAGTTCAGGTGTCGCCGGCACAGCGATTAATGATGTGTTTGACGTCGGCCCTCAGACGGCAGAGTCTCTGGGCACACTGTTGTCACCCCTGGATGCCGACTATTCAGACACGCAACTGAGCAATGTAACCCCCAACGGTGCAGTTGCCACGGCCGCTAATAATCAACGCTATGGCATCTCGATAACCTACACCGAAAACAAATTTATTGTCTCCTCCGGCACCACGGGTGATGAATCTAGCCTAGCTATATCTGACGTGTCGGCCATGGCGCAAGACCTGCTGGGTATGGATGCCAATGGTTATGTAGTGCAGGCTGAGACAGCCCAGATAAAGGCTGAGTCATCTCAGATAAACAACCTGCCAGCCGTGCGTGGTCAGCGCTCAGAGCCGGCCACGGTGCGAGGCACGCAGATGGGCGTAGATCCGCGCAAATCTTTCCAAGTTAATGCTGATAATCAAAATGTCACGGTGATTGTCGATGGTATTTCAGCGCAGATAAAGCTGGATGAGGGGCAGTATTCCATCGGTATCTTCACTGAGCACTTACAAGATAAGGTGAATCTGATGGCCGATGCCCTAGGGCGCACCGTCTCTGGGGTAAAAGTCGACTTCGATGAAGCTTCAGAAGCGATTGTTTTCACGGGAGCTACCGCCTCTGATGCATCCTTTATTCAGGTTGCTGGGCATGCTGATTGGGGATTGGAAAATATCGATGCTGGATTTGGTAAAACCTCGACCTATATAGAGTTGGTTGCAGATATTTCCGGCACCAGTGAGGTCTATGTCTCTCAGGACAATGATGGCAACTGGTCAGAGACTACCGACAAAGCTGACTTTGACGATGAAGATATCCCCTATTGGACGCCTATCTTTCTCGATAAAGGTGAGTTGACCTTCGATACCAGCGGCACGCTGGTCTCACCGATTAGCGGTGCCAAGCTCGAGAGTGACAACATCACCGGTGGCTCTATTCAGCTGGCCTACAACAATAGCACCCAGTTCAACAGTCCCTTTGCCGTACTCAGTCAATCACAAAATGGCGCTCCTGAGGGCGACCTAGTGGGTGTGAACATTGGTGATGATGGGCTGGTAGTGGCCAACTATTCCAATGGATCCCAAAAATCTCTGGGAAAAATTATTATTGCCAACTTCGCCACGCCCAAAGACCTGCGCCAGGTGGGAGACACCAGCTATTCCGCCACGTCTGGATCTGGTGATGCCAGGCTAGGTGAGCCCGGTACGGCGGCATTCGGGACGATTCGGGCCGGTGCCAAAGAGCGCTCCAATGTGGACTTGACCGCCGAGCTGGTGGATTTGATAACCGCTCAGCGAAACTTCCAGGCCAATGCCAAGGCGATTGAAACCAGTTCATCGCTGACGCAGACCATTATTAATATTCGCGGATAGGTGAGTGCCCGTGATCACAATGCAAGGGTCGCATAAATGGACAGGTTAGTTTTTACATCCCTGTCAGCGGTGCTGAGTCAGTCGGAGATTAGGTCTCAACTGACCAACGCTATGGCAAATATGACAACCGTTGGCTTCAAAGAGAGCTACGAAATAGCCTCCCAGACAGTCAAGGTTGAGGGCGATGGATTTGAATCGCTGTATCAGCCCATGTTGGTCAGGCGCGACACAATCAAGCTGATGCCGGGCCCCACCATGTTGACCGGAAACCCGATGGATGTGGCCATGAACCATGAAACGGTTCTGGGCATGCAGGCGGAAAATGGTGATGTAGCTTTTACGCGCCGCGGTGATCTGCGAGTCACTGCCACCGGGGTGATCGAAAATGCCGCCGGTCATTTGGTACTGGGTGAGGCTGGGCCAATCACGGTGCCACCTGGACATCTGGTATCGATCAGTGCCGATGGCACGGTCAGCGCGTCCTCGGCAGCAACACCAGAGGATCAGCCCATTCAGGTTGGTCAATTGATGCTGCGAGATGCGAGCCAAACTCCAATGGTGAGGCGAGAGGACGGCCTGTTTGAGCCCCTAGACGCCAATTTTAGGGGCAGAGATTTTCCCTCCGGCCCCATGGCCCCATCACTACAGGCCGGAGTTCTGGAAGGCAGTAACGTCAATCCCATTGAGACCATGGTCAAAATGATTGACTTCAGCCGCTCCTTTGAGTCCCAGATCAAAATGATAAAAGAGTCCGAGTCAATCGATGAGACGGGTTCAACCATGATGAGGTTGCCCTAGTCATTGAGGCCGGTTAGACCAACACACAATTGAGGATCGAACAATGGATGCTGCACTTTGGATTGCCAAAACTGGATTGACCGCACAACAGACGCGGATGCAGGTTATTTCAAATAATCTAGCCAATGTAAATACTGTGGGATTCAAGCGAGACCGCGCAGTCTTTGAAGACCTGTTGTACCAAAATGTGGTCCCCGCCGGTGGTCAGGCCGATGCCCAGACAGAGACCCCCACCGGGCTGATGCTGGGCACTGGAACGCGGGTGCTGGCCACCGAAAAAAATCATATTCAGGGCAATATGATCACTACAGAAAACGCCTTGGATCTGGCGATTACCGGAGAGGGTTTTTTCGCAGTTCAGCAGGCTGATGGCACCATCGCCTACACCAGAGATGGCTCGTTTAAGCTATCGGTGGAAGGCCAGTTAGTGACTGCCGGCGGTGAAGCAATGATCCCGGCAATTACCATTCCTCAGAACACTGTGGGCATTACCGTGGGTCGAGATGGCACGGTGACCGCCGAACTGGCCAATGGCGGTGGCGCGGTGCAGGTGGGTCAAATCCAGCTGTCGCGCTTCGTTAACACCGCCGGACTGCAGCCGATGGGACGCAACCTGATGCAGCCCACCAATGCCAGTGGTGATGCCATTGCCAGTATTCCCGGGGAGAACGGGGCGGGAATGCTGATGCAGGGCTCTCTGGAGGCATCTAATGTCAATGTGGTCGAAGAGATGGTCAATATGATCGAGACCCAGCGCGCCTACGAGATCAACTCCAAAGCCATCGCAGCCTCAGACGGCATGCTGCGATTCCTCAATAATAACCTGTAAACCATGATCATGGATTTGCTTAAGTGCATTAATTTGATCGCTATCGGCGCTTATCTAAGCGGCTGTGCAGTGCAGCCGCCGATGATGCCATCGGCAGAATATGCACCGGTGCAACCGCCACCAGTAGAAGAGAATTTTCAGGTAACCGGATCTATCTTTACCAATGGTCAGGCTTTATTTGGCGACTTACGCAGTTATCAGGGTTCAGAAATTAAAGTCGGCGACCTGATCACGGTGTTGCTCAACGAAACCACCCAAGCTTCTAGGACATCGGGTTTAACTACCAGTCGCGCGTCGGCCAACGATGCCATTGGTGAGAATCAAAAAAATACCATTATCCGCGAGCTGGGATTTGGAACCAGCCTGTTTAATGGCGCCAAGACCACCGGTTCAACCATTACCAGCGCTGGCACTGGCACCGCTGGACAGCAGGCCTCACTATCTGGATCCATTTCCGCTATGGTGGTTGAGGTGCTGGCCAATGGCAACCTAGTGATTGTGGGTGAAAAACAATTGGCCTTGACTGAGGGCACCGAGTTTATTCGCATCAAGGGCATTATCAGACCGGCAGATATTCAACCGGATAACACTGTGCACTCTCAGCGAATAGCCCATGCACAAATTTCCTATCGTGGCACTGGAAATCTAGCCGCGGCCTCCAAACCTCCCTGGGGCAGTAAGCTGCTCTACAAATGGTGGCCATTTTAATTTTATGGAGTGCTCAATATGACATTAATAAGAGGACTTGTATTGTTCAGCTTGGTGGTGACAACTATGAGCGCCAGTGCAGATCGCATTAAGGATCTGGTAGATATAGCTGGTGTGCGTCCCAACAAGCTGATTGGATTCGGGCTAGTAGCCGGCCTGCAGGGCACCGGTGATGGCAAAGATCTGCCAATTACCTCGCAATCGCTGAAAACATTGCTGTCCGGCTTGGGGGTCAGTGTCGATGGCCCGATCAGTGATTTTGATCTCGGCGACCAAATGATGTCGCTGGCCACCCAAAATGCCAAGAAAGAGATCAAAGTCGAGAATGTGGCGGCGGTTATGGTGACAGCTGAGTTGCCGCCCTTCGCTAAGCCCGGGCAGCGTATTGATATTAATATCTCCACCATCGGAGTCGCCGAATCCCTGCGGGGTGGCAGCTTGATTATGACCAGACTGCGTGGGGTCGATGGCCAGGTTTATGCGCTGGCTCAGGGACCGCTGATGGTGACCGGTGTGGTGGCCGACGCTGCGGGTAGCAGTGTACAGATTGGCGTTCCCACTTCCGGGCGGATACCCAATGGTGCCATTGTAGAGCGTATGGTTGAGACCCCTTTTGATAGTGCTGATCATCTGGTACTCAATGTTAGAAATAGCGACTTCTCCACCACCCATAGAATTACCCAGGCGATCAATACCGCCTTTGGCCCCGGGGTTGCCCGGGCGCTGGATGGCGTCTCCCTCGCAGTGGTGGCACCTAAAGACAGATCCCAGCGGGTGGGCTTCCTCAGTGCCATTGAGAGCTTGGAGGTAGTGCCCGGCGAGCCTGCAGCGCGGGTGGTGATCAATTCTAGAACCGGAACTGCGGTGATAAATCGCAATGTTCGGGTCACCGCCGCCGCCGTGACCCACGGTACCATCAGCGTCAATATAGTAGCCACTAACGAAGTCAGTCAGCCCCAAGCCTTTAGTGAAGGTGAAACCGTGGAAGTACAAAACGCCGATATCAGCGTGACAGAACCACAAAACAATATGTTCCTGTTTCAGCCCGGCGTTGATCTGCGGGAAATAGTCGATGCTGTCAATCAGGTGGGAGCCACACCCTCGTCGCTGATTGCCATCCTCGAGGCCCTAAAAAGTTCTGGCAGTTTGCGCGCTGAACTGGTGGTGATCTAAATGACTGAAATCGCGCTCTCCCTGTCCAATCAATCGGTAAAAAGCCATTTTGACTTGGCAGGATTAAACCAGCTGAGGACCCGTGCCCGATCTGACGATCAGGCCGCGGCCAGAGAGGTGGGTCGTCAATTCGAAGCGATGTTCTTGCAGATGGTATTTGAATCCATGCGCGAGGCAAACCAGCCGCTAAAAAGTGAACTCAATCATTCCTCAGACATGGCTACTTTCGAGCAGATGTTCCACCAAGAAGTCGCCCAGTCAATGGCGCAAAATGGTACTCTGGGACTGGGCGACTGGCTTGCTCAGCGAGTCACTCAGCAGCGAGATTCGCGCAGGGCAATGCACACCTTTTTGCATCAGGATGCGCTAAAACCGCAGCGGGCGATCCCCCTCAACGCCGCACAGAATTTTGCCATAACAGCATATGGGGGTGAGATCAGATGAGTGATATCTTATCCATAGGTGCAGGGGCAGCTCAGCTCTACCGACAGTCACTGACCACCGTCAGTAATAATATTGCCAACCTTAATACCGAGGGTTACTCGCGGCAACTGTCCTCCTCGGTTGAGGATATGCCCAGTCAACAGGGCACCCTATTTATTGGCACAGGTGCCAGACTTGAAGGCATTGTACGCGCCTATGATGAATTTATAGAGAACAGCCTGCGCAACAGTAGCAGTGATCTCTCCAGCCAGCAGCCAGTGATCAAATATGCCAACCGTATTGTCGATCTGATGGGCTCTCAGAACGCTGGCTTGTCGAGCGCACTGGACAAATTCTTTGCTGCTGCCAGCAACTTGAGCGCCGATCCGGCATCCATCGTAGCGCGCAATGTATTTATCCGCGATGGCGATGGGCTGGCAGCGCGTTTTAGAGAGTTGTCCAATCAGCTGGACAGCATTGATTCGGAAGTTCGCGCTGGCATAGAGCAGCAGATCAATACTATCAACACCCTCTCTGCTCAACTGGCTACCATCAATCGCCAACTAGATAAAAAGATCTCGGTGGATCAGCAACCCCTGCAGCTTCTTGATCAGCGCGACAAGGTGCTCCGCGATTTAGCCAATATCACCAAGATAAGCGTCTCAGAGGAAACTTCTGGGATGGTCACAGTGCGTCTCGGTGAGCGTTCAGGTTCCGTGATTGTCAACAATACCCAAGCCATTGATCTGGGCGTGGATTTTGACCCCCTCGATCCCGCCGGTGTCGGAATTATCCTCGATCCCTACCGAGAGGCCTATGCTGCCAGTAATGTCAGTGGCGGTATCCTCGGAGGGTTGATCAGTTTTCGTACCCAGACCCTGGGATCAGTGATAAATAGTTTTGATCACTTGGCTCAGACGTTTGTCCAACAGATCAATCAGATTCATACCGCCGGCATAGACGGTCGCGGTGATCCCGGCAAGGCACTGTTTCAAATAGAGCCACTTATTGAGGTCAACTCGCTGACCCTTAACGATCAGGTCAATATAGAGATGGAAATTGCCGACCTGGATAGCTTTGAGTTTTCTCCATTTACCCTGAGATGGATGGCCGACCAGCAGCAATGGGAAATTGAACAGTCCAAAACTGGCGCTGTCACCAGGGTTCAGCCAGAACAGGGCAGTTTTACCCATGGTGGTATTACCTTCCGCATCCACGGCAGTTTGAAGGACGGTGATAAATTTGACCTGCAACCACAAAGCAGAGCGGCCGCTGGAGTAACTCTGGGTGTAACCGATCCCCTGGCGATTGCGGCAGCCAAGCGACTGCGCGTGACTGCAGATACCGCTAATCTCAGTGACGCTAGAGTATCCCTCGATATAGGCCAGGTCACAGAGAGTGGCTTTGAATATGGGCAGCGTATTGATCAGTTGGCAAACAATAGCAGTCCCGAGGCTGCCGTGCGGGTTGATGCCAATAACGTGCGACCTGCACTGATTATCCCCAAGGGAACGGAAAATACCACATTGATGATGGAGGTACCTGAGGACAGCAACCTGCGTTTGCAAGTGATGACTGCCGAGTCTGTTCATATTCTCGGTCACAGCATTGACGGTGACACGCAACAGGCTCTGCGCTCAGAGGATCAAGGCTTTGTGGCAACAGGTGCCTATACTGATACCTACCTCAATCAACAGGGTGCCAATGCCTATCGAGATCTCGATATGACCTACGGCTTTGTGGCGCGCAGCTCTCAGCAGCAGAACTGGGTCCCCAGTGCAGATGGCAGTGGCATGCAGCAACAGGTGACAACCTCAAACGCGCTGGCCCAGACCCAACCGGTCAGGTATGTCGATAATTACACCGATACAGTGGTGGAAATAGTAGCCGCCGACAGCCTAGTGCTAAACGGTCACTCGCTACCGTCACTGGCGCTGGCTGCCGGCCAGCAGAGTAGCGCAGCTGGGGTTGCTCAGTGGCTCAATAGTGCCTCTGCTGCCACGGGGGTAACGGCTACCGCCATCAATGAAATTCACGCCGCGGCGGATGACATCGACCTGCTGCAGCAACTGCAGATCAACGGCACAGTAATCAGCGGTGTTGCAGCGGATGTCGTCGCCCTCTCGGACGCCATCAATGCAGTCTCTGCCACCACCCATGTCACCTCCTATATCAGTCGAGACGGAGGCTTGGTACTGACCAATGCAGAGGGTCATCAGGGGGAGACTATGGTGCTCGGCAATCCCGATACTGATGCTACCACCAATGCGCTGGGCAAAGCTAACCGAGCCTACACCGGGTCTCTGCAACTGGAATCTCCAGATATTATCCACTTTACCTTCGGTGCCAATGGGCAGCCGGCGGATCTGGGTGTTATGGGACTCAGAACCGGCATCTATATAGACGGCACGGTGGATACTGATATGGCAGTGTTTGTCACCGGCTCCGGCACCGCTGATATCGCCGCCGGTTTTACGTTGCCGCCGCCAGCTATTGAAGCGGTGGATAAAGCGCCCTTCAGCGTGGCGTTTACTTCCCAGAGTCAATATACCATCACCGATCTAGCCACAGACACAGTGGTAGTCAATCGCAGTTATACAGCGGGTGAATCCATCAGCTACGGCAACCTAAGGCTGACCTTTGATAGTCAGCCTGACAGCGGCGACAGTTTTATCGTCGACGGCAACCAACAGGGGCTAGGTGACAATGGAAACATGTTGTCAATTGTCGCGATGCAGGATCAACCACTGCTGGTTGGAGATCGATCGATTGGCGATGGCTATATAGATATTGTCAGCTATGCCGGCAACCAGGCCACCCTGGCTAAGATTTCCCAAGAGGCGTTACAGGTGGTCTACGATCAAGCCGTGGAGTCCAGGGATAAGGTCTCTGGCGTCAGTTTGGATCAAGAGGCCGCCGATTTGATCAGGTTTCAACAGGCCTATCAGGCCTCTGCTCAGATCATCCAAATGTCAGCCAAAATTTTCGATTCAATCTTGGCCATACGTTAGCGAGGTAATCCATGAGAATCTCAACCGCACAAATGTTCGAAAAGGCAGTTACTCAGATGACCGCTCAGCAGGCTGAGGTCGCCGATCTCCAAGCCAAGCTGGGTACTGGCAAAAAGCTGGTGAAGCCCAGTGATGATGCCGACCAGTCAGCTTTGATACAGCGTATGCGTTCAGCCATAGAGAGACAGCAGGTCTACCAAAATACCCTGCAGAGGATCAATGATCGCCTGGGGGCCGAAGAGACAGCGCTGCTCAGTGGCGAAAAATTATTGCAGCGCATCAGAGAGCTCGCAGTGCGCGCCACCAATGGCACATTGACCGCTTCAGACCGGCAGATTATTGCGCAAGAGGTAACCGGGCTGCAGGATGAATTTTTAGCCCTGGCCAACACTCGGGACCACAGTGGCAATTACCTGTTCTCCGGTTCCATGGTCACCACCCCAGCGTTTGCTGCGGACAGTACAGGGTCGATAACCTATGACGGAGACGATAATTTTATTTCCCTCAATGTATCGGAGCAGCGCAATTTAGTCATCAACCGACCCGGTGATAAGGTGTTTTCCAGCGTATTGCGCACCCAGTCCGGAGAGGCCGATCAGCGAGTAGGATTTTTTGCCGTGTTAGATGACTTTGTCGGCGCGCTGCAGACCGATGACACTGGGGGCATTGAGCGCGCCATTGCCGAAATCAGTCAGTTGTCTGAATCCCTGGCCATGGGACTTGCCGACGTCGGTAGTCGAATGGAGGTAGTGGCATCGCAGACGGCAGTACTTGAAGACACGGAGCTTCGCTATCAGATGCTGCTCTCCGATGCAGAGGATCTGGACTATGCCAGTGCGGTGACAAAACTGTCCTCAGAAATTATGTCGCTGGAGGCAGTCCAGAGCAGCTTGGTCAAAATATCCCAACTGAGCTTATTTAATTTCCTCAGGTAGCAAACAACAGATCAATGGCAACTAACCTGACAAGAGAGCAATCCAAATGGCCGATATGAACAATGTCTCCTCACAGATTATGACCAGCCTGGGGGTTGGCTCCGGCCTGGATGTTTTCAAGCTCGCTCAAGACCTGACCGATGTGGAAAAAATCCCCAAGCAGGAGGCCATAGAGAGTGAGATCAACGCCACCGAGGCATCCATTTCTGGCTATGCGCTGCTGTCCTATCAAATCGGACTGTTGCAATCAGCCTTTGAGAAGCTAAATGATACCAGTGAGCTCAGAGAGAACACTGGTGTCAGTTCAAACAGTTCGGCAATCGATTTTATCGCCATCGATGGTTCGGCAACTGCCGCTGCCCATGATCTGACGGTGAGCCAATTGGCCCAAGAACAGCGATTGATCTCTGATCAGTACAGTTCCGCTGCGGCGATGTTAAATGGCAGTGCCTTCGACATTTCAATTACCCTGGGCAATACCAGCACCACAACCGCTACACTGACTGTAACCAACCCGACACCAGAGGGCGTTGTAGAGGCGATCAATGCCGCCGACACCGGAGTGAATGCGGCACTAATTGACACCGGGATCAGCGGTGCCAACTACCATATTGTACTCTCTGGCCCCACTGGCAGTGAGGGGGCTTTCACTGTTTCATCGACCCCTGACCTGGGCTTTGCGGACACCGGCAACAATCTGCAAGCTGCCCAGAATGCGGTGATTAGTTATGAGGGCCTTACTCTGATCAGAGACAGCAATCAACTTGCCGATGTGATTGAAGGTGCCACCCTCTCTCTCAACAGCACCACATCCTCGCCAGTGAGATTAACCGTCAACACCGACCAATCCCCCCTAAAAGCCAACCTTCAGGGGGCGATAACCACCTACAATGATTTTAATAGCGTCCTCAATGAACTCACATCGGCCAGCGCTGATACCGAACTGGGGGGTGCCCTGGCGGGGGATCAATCCCTGGTTCGTTTCTTGAGGGATCGGATTAGAACCGCTATCTTTGCCGACTCCTCGACCACCGCGGGTTCAGTGGAGGCCCTGAGAGATCTCGGGGTCAGCATTGACCGCAATGGTGAACTTACCTTTGATGAAGCCACCTATGACGCAGTTGTTGCCAGCAACTACGACGATGTGGCGATGATGTTGACAGCCAACACCGACAATCAAAGTCTTTACGATTCCACCAGCAAGGGCTTGGCTCAGGATATCGCCACCACGCTTGAGGATCTGGTAGACAGCGAAGGCATCGTGACTGATCGCGCGGAGAGCGCCGAGGACAGTCTTGAAGACTATCGCTCAGAGTTGACTAAGCTGGAGACGCGCATGGAAGCAGTCTATCAGCGCTACCTCAATCAATTTACCGCGATGGAATCCCTGATGGCCAATCTGCAAGGGACTAAAACCTATCTTGAAGGACAGTTAGAGTCACTGTCCAATTTTTACAATAATAATTAACTGGGTAAGTGCGTGGAAACAGCGTATCGAAAAAAAAGGCCCGACGGGTCAGCGTCGGGCCTTGAGTGAGCTAACCCAGCTCTGGGGTCTTACAGGTGATTACTTGAGGAGGGCAAGGACAGACTGCTGTTGCTGATTAGCCTGGGCTAACATCGCGGTACCAGCCTGTTGGATAATTTGAGCCCGCGCTAGCTCAGCGGTTTCCGATGCATAGTCGGTATCCTGAATACGGCTGCGCGAAGCCTGCGTATTCATGGAGATATTGTTCAGGTTGTCCACCGTATACTCGAGCCGATTGATCGCTGCACCATAGACAGCTCTCTGGGAATCCAGAGTTGCCAGACCCGTGTCGATTACCGCCAGCGCGGTGGCCGCATTTGCAGAGCTATCAACATCACCACTGATAGCCAAGTCTCCAGCGGTTTGCAGGTCGCCAAAGTCTACAGTCATGGTCTGATTAGCATCAGACCCCACCTGAAATGTCACTACGCCTGATGATCCAACTGAACCGTCAATCAGGTTGGCGCCATTCCACTGGGTCTGATCAGCAATTCGCTCAATTTCAGTGACCAGTGCCTGAAATTCCAGGTTTAGGGCATCCAGATCAGTATCGGTTTGAGTGCCATTGATTGCCTGCACTGCCACCTCGCGCATGCGCTGCAGCATATTGCCAATCTCTATGGAGGCGCCGTCTGCGGTCTGAACCATAGATATCGCATCGTTGGCGTTTTTAACCGCCATATCCAGACCTTTAATTTGCGTGGTCATGGTGGATGAGATTGCCAGTCCGGCAGCATCATCTGCTGCTGAATTGATACGCATACCTGTGGATAGTCGCTCCATGGATTGATTCAGGGCCCGTTCATTTTTAGACAATGCATTTGCGGCTAAAGTAGCAGCAAAATTTGTGTTAATAACAGCCATTGTGAATTTCCTCTAAAGTCAAAAGTTAATGTTAACGTTGCCAGAAAAATCCACACGCTGGCACTTCCGTCCCCAAATATATCGACAGCAGAAAACCACACTTTAGTAAAAGTGGCAGTTTTTTGCCGAATAGAGGCAACATATTGCCGTTTATTTCTGCCGCTTTTGGTTGGATTGGCATTGCTGGGTTAAACCCGAGACAAGGCCATAAAAGTTGAACAAATGGGCATAAAAAAACTCGGCCGAAATGGCCGAGTTTTAGTCCTGCGAGGTGCTGCAGTCAGGTTATTTAATCAGCGCTAACACAGACTGTTGTTGCTGATTGGCCTGAGCTAACATAGCGGTAGATGCCTCCTGGATAATCTGTGCTCGGGCCAGCTCGGTGGTTTCAACAGCATAGTCGGCATCTTGTATGCGACTGCGAGCCGCTTGGGTATTAGTTGAGATATTACCCAAATTATCTATCGTATGCTCGAGGCGATTGATCGCCGCACCATAAATGGCGCGCTGGTTACTTAGCGTGGCTAGATCAGCGTCGATCACCGCTAGGGCAGCGGATGCATTGACCGAGTTTTCAACATCATTGCTACCGATGGTCAGGTCTTGCCCAGTTTGCAGATTGCCGAAGTCCACGGTCATAGTCTGGCTGGCATTAGCGCCTACCTGAAATGTCACTACGCCCGATGTTCCAACTGAGCCGTCAATCAGGTTTTCACCATTCCATTGAGTCTGGTCTGCAATCCGCTCGATTTGTGTCATAAGTGCTTGGAACTCCAAATTCAATGCACTGAGATTGGAGGTGGTTTGGGTTCCATTAATTGCTTGAACCGCCACTTCGCGCATGCGCTGGAGCATGTTGCCAATCTCTATGGAGGCACCATCTGCGGTTTGAACCATAGATATGGCATCATTGGCGTTTTTAACCGCCATATCCAGACCTTTGATTTGCGTGGTCATAGTGGATGAAATTGCCAGCCCAGCAGCATCATCTGCAGCGGAATTAATCCGCAGGCCGGTAGATAAGCGCTCCAAGGATTGATTGAGCGCGCGTTCGTTTTTCGATAATGCATAGGTCGTCAATGTAGCGGCGACATTAGTATTAATCGTAGCCATTGTAAAATCCTCACCTGTAAAATTTAATCATTGAACATAATGTTTTACTGACCAAACATTATGCTTACGCACAGTAATATCGACATAACCTGCAAATTCTTGAGAAACAAATAATTGCTATTAATTAGAGTAGTAGGGGTGCCAGGTCACAATAGCCACCAAGCACAGCAGACCACCCATCTTCACAGCAGAGTTGCAGGTTTAAGTAGAGCGCCGATGGCTGGGCAAACCGACTAATATTTATCGTCGAACAAGATACCCTTCAGAGACTCTAGTTGTCTCGCCATCCGCAAAATGGCTTCGCTGGGCACTCTTTGGATAACTTCACCCGTGGAGGACTCGGTTACCTCAACAACGTAGCGATCGGAAATATCATCTACCGAAAAATGCAAGTTGGTAGAGATATCCTGCATCGCGCTATTCAGAGCGGCTATGGCTTCGCGAATTTCTGTGACATTCTCGGTGATCTCTTTAAGAGACTGATCTTTTTTTATTTTGGTCAATCGCCCTATATCCTGAATGCTAACAGACTCTTTAGACTTGGCTTCCCCAGATGAAGTCTTGACCGGTGAATTAGCTACAGCTCTGGCCGGCTCGCTGAGTTTGAGCGATAACTGCGGGGTATTAATGTTGATTTCATTTGCCGGCATGATAATTTACCGAAAGCTACACACTCAGTGCTCCTCGTGGCGGTCTGATCCAGTTTAGATTATCGTCACCAACAAAAAAAACTTTAACAGGCCGGGCGATTAAAACCGCCGTTCAGTTTTTAATCCTAGGTTATACTGAGCACTGCACTCAACGCGAAGCCTAACTCGATGAGAATACACAAGCTGATATCAGCCATGAATAGATTCACTGAAGTCCTGGGGGCGGCGCTTTCATGGATTTCCCTGCTGATGGTGCTATTGGTAGTCGTAGTGGTGGTATCCAGACAGCTGGGGGTGGGTTCAATTGCCCTGCAGGAGGCCATCACCTATCTTCACGCGTTGCTATTTATGCTTGGGCTCGCCTTTGCCCTGAAGCGTCAGGCCCATGTTCGAGTTGATATCTTTTATCGCAACTATTCAGAACGGCGCAAAGCACTGGTGGATGTTGTTGGCGGCGTCCTGTTGCTACTGCCTTTCTGCGGGCTGATCCTTGTCAGCAGCTGGGACTATGTTATGGCCAGTTGGACTATCCGTGAAAGCTCCTCGGAGACTGAGGGTATAGCCGCCGTATACCTGCTGAAAACCCTGATGCTTATTATGCCTGTGACCTTGGCCGTGCAGGGCATAGCAGAGATTCTCAGCGGTATATTGGCACTAAAAAATCCCTCGGGCACTCAGCCAAACCCCAACCCTACAGGCGCGGGGCTGCAATGACAGAACTGATCCCACTGCTGATGTTTTTAACGCTCTGTCTGGTGCTGATCGTCGGCTATCCCGTGGCTTTTTCCCTGGCCGGCACAGCCATTGTATTTGCCACGTTGGGCACCCTAACTGGCAGCTTCGATCCAGCTTTTCTGCAGGCATTGCCCAATCGGCTGTTTGGCATTATGGAAAACAGCACATTGATAGCAGTGCCACTGTTTGTGTTTATGGGGATTATGCTCGAGAAGTCGCGGCTGGCCGAGGACCTGCTGGGTAGTATGGCCGACCTATTGGGCAGATTTCGCAGCGGCCTAGGGATTTCCGTAGTTTTGGTGGGCGCGCTACTGGCGGCTAGCACAGGTATTGTAGGCGCCACAGTGGTCACCATGGGTTTGATGTCGCTGCCGACAATGCTCAAGCGAGGCTATTCGCCCTCCCAAGCCACCGGCATTATCTCCGCCACTGGCACCCTGGGACAAATTATCCCGCCATCCATTGCCCTAGTACTGCTGGGGGATACCCTATCCAGTGCCTACCAACAGGCACAGCTCAATATGGGAATCTTCAATCCTAAAACCGTATCCATCGGCGACCTGTTTGTCGGCGCCATTGTTCCCGGGGTTATTTTAGTGATTCTCTACTGCGCCTATGTGATGTTGGTGGCGCGTCCTGCGGTAGTCAGTCAGCCCGCTGAGAGCGAGGGCCTGTCCCGATCGCAATGGCGCACTGCGCTGCGTGATCTGTTGCCGCCCATACTACTGATTGTGTTGGTGCTGGGCTCTATACTCCGGGGTGCCGCCACCCCCACTGAGGCGGCTGGCGTGGGTGCTCTCGGAGCGCTGCTATTGGCAGCTGCCAAGGGCCAGTTGAGCCTCGCGCGATTGCGCGAAGTTGTGCAGGGCACCACAGAAGTGACCGCAATGGTATTTTTGATTTTGATAGGCGCCGCGGTGTTCTCCCTGGTATTTCGTGGGTTTGGCGGCGACGAAGTAGTCGAAGCGTTCTTCCTCAACCTGCCGGGTGGGGTTCTGACCGCCACGCTGCTGGTTATGGCCGTTATTTTTCTGCTGGGATTTATTCTCGACTTTATCGAGATTACTTTTGTGGTGATTCCGATTGTCGGTCCGGTGCTATTGGCAATGGGAGTAGACCCGGTCTGGTTGGGGATCATGATTGCCATAAACCTGCAGACTTCGTTTCTGACTCCGCCCTTCGGATTTGCCCTGTTTTATCTGCGCGGTGTAGCGCCAGATACGGTGGAAACCGCAGCCATGTACCGCGGTGTGGTGCCCTTTATACTGATACAGTTATCGGTGCTGGTTATGCTGTGGATATGGCCCCAATTGGCCACCTGGCTGCCCACTGTGATTTAGTCGTCGCTAATGCGCCTAGGTCTGCAGTCCACTTGGGCTTCCCCGCCCCACATCACCCCAAGTCGATAGCAGTGAAAATTTCTCGGCGCAGCGATTCGATCTCATTGACCAGATGATGATTGGCAGTGTCGATCATCTGCACTTGCACCCCCGGCAACTTATCCCTGAACACGCCGAGGTTGTACTGCCAATCCAGAGTGCCATCGGCAGTGCCCTGAATAAGGTTAACTGGGAATTCACTGCCCTCAGAGCGCGGAAACTCGCGCGCCCACATATCTGCAGCCATCAACCAGGGCAGGGGGATAGCACGAGGCTGTAGCGGATCCTCAAAGCGCAGAAAATCCAAGAACGCCCGATCGTAGGAACTGCGTCGGAACACCCGCTTAATAGACTTGCGAAAGGGCCTCATCAGGGGGATAAGCCTGCGGCTGACTGGCCAGCCTTTGGGATGTAGCAGGGGGGCAAACAGGTTTAAGCTGTCAAAGGGATAATTGCCCCGCTTCTCGGTGTTGATCAAATGCTTGAGCAGGATAGCCCCGCCCATACTCTGACCCAATCCATGGAGTGGCGCTGAAAAATTGGCTGTGCAAACTTCGACCACTGCGGCAAGCACCTCAGTGTATTCGGTGAAGTTCTCTATATGTGCCGGCTCTCCGTCGGACAGCCCATGTCCCGGCAGATCAAAACAAACTACGGCAATATTCTGATCCAACAAGTACTGGATAAGATGACTGTAAAGGCCCAGATGATCTAAATAGCCGTGGACAACTATTGCTGTACCCGCTGGCGCCGGCGGTTTCCAGGCGGCTGCAAACACTGAGGTCTGATCGACAGTCAGAGTGCCGGCGGCAACAGTCAGCTGAGCATGAGGTTTGGGTAGGGAGTAAAAATCCAGATACGGCTGCAGGCTGTCAGCAGTATTGGCCTGAGCTAGGGCAGAATCCAAACTGCCTAGGGTCTCTCTCAGGGTGCTGAATATCGATTGCTCCACGGCGATTTCCCTCCCGTCTAGTTACCGAGCCCTGACAGCGTGCACCTACTGGCAGCTAGGCCCATCCACGACAGCCATAATCCCATACCACAGTGGTGCAGGACAAGTAGCCCATAGGATCTGACGGCGGTGCTTTGGCTAGATCGGATTATTCGTCTGTCGACAGGGAAATATCGTAGACCCCAGCCTCTCGGGCCTGATCGGAAATCAATACAAAGATTTCTGTTTTGGCCTTGGGGTGGGTGCTGATTACAACCTTGGCTTCAGGTTTTTCAGCGTGCAGACGCTCAACATTGGCGCGCACTGAGCGGATATCGATACGGCGGCCTTCAAAGGTAATTTCGTTGCTCTCCGAGACCCGGAAGACAATATTGGTATTTTCGGAATCTGGTGGTGGCTGATCTGAAGTTGGTGGGCGATTGACACCCAAGCCCACTTCGTTGACAAAAGATGCAGTAACGATAAAGAAGATCAACATGATAAACACCACATCCAGCATTGGCGTCATATCTATTTGGGATTCTTCTTCTTCTTTACGTCTTTTACCTAGCGCCATTTTCCTTTGAACCTTGTGATTTTCTTTATGACTGCTTTGCAGAGAGTGGCGATTCTACTGATATTTTAAAAAAATTCCAGTGATTACTTTAGGAATAGCATCGATTGTGACTGTGCTATGCTATTTCTCCACCAATTTTCAATTTCAACGCCACCATCTATGCCTGAACTGCCAGAAGTCGAAACCACGCTACGTGGAATAGAGCCGTTTGTCAGCGCTCAACAGATTACTCAGTTGAGGGTTAGACAGCCGGCCCTGCGCTGGCCGGTAACCGACAATATTGAAACCCTAATGCAGGGGCAATATATCCGCTCTGTAACAAGGCGTGCAAAGTATCTGATATTCCATCTAGACCATGGATCTCTGCTCGTCCATCTGGGCATGAGTGGCAGTCTGCGAATCGTGAATAATGAGCAGAGTTGGCGCAAACATGATCATATCCATATGCAGCTGAGCAATGACCGTGGGTTGCGTTACCATGATCCGCGGCGCTTTGGCTGCTGGCTGTGGACTGCAGATTATCACCCTCAACTCAAAGATCTGGGCCCAGAGCCGCTGTCAGCACAGTTCAATGGCGATTGGCTCTATCAGCGTTCCCGGGGTCGAAAGTTGGCGGTTAAGCCCTTTATTATGACCAACTCAGTAGTGGTCGGTGTGGGTAATATCTATGCGTCGGAGGCCTTATTTCGCAGTGGCATAAGGCCAGACCGAGCCGCCGCCAGAATTTCCAGCGCCAGATATCAACGGCTGGCGCAACATATTAAAGAAGTGCTGGCCGCGGCCATTGATCTGGGCGGCACAACGCTGCGCGACTTTGTCAACACCGAGGGTCAGCCCGGTTATTTTCAACAGACTTTGGATGTCTACGGCCGCGCAGGCCAGCACTGCAAAGTCTGTCAGGGGGTGCTCAGGGAAATTCGGCTGGGTCAGCGCAGCTCAGTGTTCTGTCACAATTGCCAGCGCTAGCGGCATTTTCCAACACCAACCGCCGGTTGCAGATCAGGTGTTGAATTTCTGACTGAGGGCCTTAGCGACATTAGTGGGTACAAACTTAGATACATCCCCATTAAGGGATGATATCTCGCGCACTAGGGAAGAGGAAATATAGGAAAATCGTTCCGCTGGAGTCAGGAAAAAACTCTCGATCTCTGGAGATAGCGCGCGGTTCATATTGGCCAGCTGAAATTCATACTCAAAATCCGAGACCGCTCGCAAACCGCGCATAACTGCATTGGCCTTGCAGTCTCTGACAAAATTGACCAACAGGTAATCAAAGCCGTGAACTTCTACATTGGCAACATGCTTCAAGCTTTGCTCAGCCAGCTGTATGCGCTCGTCAATGTCAAACAGGGGGTTTTTACGCTGACTGATGGCTATGCCGATAATAATCTTGTCGAATAACTTGGCGGCTCGTTCCACCAAGTCTATATGTCCATTGGTAATTGGATCGAAAGTGCCGGGATAAACAACGGTTTTCATATGCACGCTCTCTGAGCCATCAGATGGGGGTGGCATATTAACTCAAGTTAGGCTGATATCTCAATCTGTGAGTACAGGCAATAGCGCACTGCGCCTGCAGTCTTCTGTTTGACGGATCGCCAGTATTGCCCGCTGAGGTCTGGCTCGGTAGCCGGCATTTCACAATAGATCAGAGCACTGTCCGCCAGCCAGCAGTTCTGTACCAGCAAAAGACTGATCTCAGCATGCAAATCCCGAGCGAAGGGCGGATCCATAAACACAATATCAAAGGGCGTATCGGGCTGCCTGTGTATCAAGTAATCTCTGGTGTCAACCTGCACCAGCTGCAGATCCTCAGCGCCCAAATCTGACTGATTGGCACGCAGTTGTGCAATCACTGCTGGATTATTATCGAGGGCGGTACAATGCAAAGCTCCCCGCGATAGAGCTTCAAAGCTCAGTGCGCCAGAGCCGGCAAATAAATCTAGGCATCTAGCGCCTTGAATATCCGGTGCCAGCCAGTTGAAAAGGGTTTCGCGAATCCTATCACCAGTGGGCCTTAGACCCTCCGCAGTCTGGAAATTGAGCCGTCGACTACGCCATTTGCCGCCAATAATACGGATACTAGACTGAGATTCTTGAGCTGTTTTTTTCCTCACCGTTCCTCCTCAACTAATCCTTGCTCGGCTAATGATTTTAGGCCACATTGTGCGATTTCAGTGGTAGGATACACCACAATGGAAAATCGAATCACAGGTAATCGGATTTTCTCTAGCAACCAACCCAAGGCAAGAATAGAAAGAATATTCTATGGAATCTAAATCTCCGGAGCCCAAGCGCCAATCTGAAAAGACCACTTTTTTAGACCGATTTAGACGCAAACCGGCTCACAGCGGTGCAGATGAAGATCAAACCAACACTGCTGAAACAGCGCAGACAGTAGCACCTGAAAGCCATCAAACCAGTTTTGTTCAGCGTATGCGCACCGCACTGGCGCGCACTGGCAATAGCCTGAGCAATGTCTTTCTCGGCGCCAAGGTTATCGATCAGCAACTGTTGGAGGCGTTGGAGACCAGTTTGTTGATGGCGGATGTGGGTATCGATACCACAGAGGCGATTATCAAGGATCTCACCGAGAGCCTAAAAAGAAATCAACTGGATGATAGCAGCGCCCTGCAAAGACATGTAAAACAGTTGTTGTTAGCCAGATTGCAACCCTGCCAACAGCCCTTGAATACTGACGCACAGCAGCCCTTCGTCATTCTGGTTGTGGGAGTCAATGGGGTGGGCAAGACTACCACCATTGGCAAGATAGCCAGTCTTCTTAAACAGCAGGGCAAATCGGTGCTGTTGGCAGCTGGGGACACCTTTAGAGCAGCTGCAGTTGAGCAGTTGCAAGTCTGGGGAGAGCGCAACCAGATACCCGTGGTTGCTCAGCATACTGGCGCCGACAGTGCCTCGGTAATCTTCGATGCAGTGCAGGCAGCCAAAAGCCGCAATATCGACGTGGTTATTGCCGACACTGCCGGGCGTCTGCACAACAAAGACAACCTGATGGAAGAGCTTAAAAAGGTCGCCCGGGTTGCCGCCAAGCTCGACAACAGTGCTCCCCATGAGGTGTTATTAGTTCTGGATGCCGGCACTGGGCAGAACGCCATTGCCCAGATGGCTCAATTCGATAGTGCTGTGGGGGTCAGTGGTATGGTGCTGACCAAGCTCGATGGTACCGCCAAGGGCGGTATTATATTTGCCCTAGCGGAGAAGTTTGCCACACCGATTCGCTTTATCGGCGTGGGGGAGGGACAGGCCGATCTACAACCATTTAACGCTGCCGAGTTTATAGACGCATTAATGGGCAGCGATCGCGGCGGGTGATCTATGATTTGTTTTGATAACCTCAGCAAGCGATATCCCGGTGGGCTCGATGCCCTAAAAAACATCAATTTTAATCTAGAGGCCGGAGAGCTGGCGTTTTTAACTGGCCACTCGGGCGCTGGCAAAAGCACATTACTCAAATTGTTGATGTTGCTTGAGCGGCCGACCGCTGGCACGCTGCTGATCAATGGTAAAAATCTCAACCGCCTCTCCAACAGACAGATACCCAGCTACCGACGACAGCTGGGTATAGTATTTCAGAACCATCAGTTACTTATGGATCGCACTGTGTACGACAATGTGGCACTGCCGTTGCAAGTCTCCGGTCATCGAACCAAGGAGATCGGGCGCCGGGTTAGAGCCGCGCTAGATGCCGTCGGCCTGCTGGGCAAAGAGCGCAATCGCCCGGAGACATTGTCCGGGGGTGAACAGCAGCGTGTAGGTATCGCCAGGGCTGTAGTGCACAAGCCGAGAATCCTGCTGGCAGATGAGCCGACGGGCAATCTAGACCCCGGATTATCCACCGAGATAATGGCGCTGTTTCAACGCTTTCAAGATGTGGGTGTAACCATACTGATAGCCACCCATGAGATTGAATTAGTGCGGCGCATGAACTGCAGAATTATTCATTTGCATCAGGGTGTAGTCGCTGAAGATGGACAGGGGGCCGGTGTTGCCAAATTCACAAGCTAAGCGGGCCGACAGCAGTGCGCGCGGCGCGGTAAGTGCCAAATCTGGTCTTCTCGATCGCTACCGGGCGTTCATCCGCCACCATCGATTGACCCTGCGTGACAGCCTGCATCGGGCGCTGCGAGAGCCATGGCAGACACTGATGACCAGCACCGTGATTGCCATCGCCCTGTCTCTGCCGGCCCTGCTTTACCTGATGGTGGATAACATCCGTCAGTTGGAGAGTAATTTTCAGTCTTTTGCCCAGATAACCGTCTATGTGGACAAGTCTGCCAACCGGAAGCAGCTCTCAAGGCTCGGCGATCGGTTAGCGGAAATGCCCGAGATAGCCGAAGTGACCTATATATCGCCACAACAGGCGCTTGAGGAATTCAAACTGGCCTCTGGCTTTGGTCAAGCCCTGCAGTATCTGGAGGAAAATCCACTGCCGCCAGTGTTTTTGGTGGAGCCAAAGCTCGCTCAGAACAGCGCTGCTGATCAGGCCTCCAAGCTGGTAGAGGCGCTGGAGAAATTGGCGTCAATTGAGGATGTACAGATCGATATGCTGTGGCTGCAGAGGTTGCGAACCCTGACAGATCTGGGGCAAAAAATTGCCCTGGCCCTGGCCGGCATCCTCGGCGTTGGGGTATTGCTAATTATAGGTAATACCATCCGCCTAGCTATTCACAGCCGCCGTGATGAAATCGTGATTATCAAATTGGTCGGGGGCACAGACGCCTATGTGCGCAGACCATTTCTGTACGCTGGACTGTTGTTGGGTCTGTTTGGCGCGCTGATCTCCGCTCTGATACTGTCTGCCGGAATCCTATGGCTAGGCCAGTCCATCGACAGCCTCAGCCAGCTCTACAACAGCCAATACACATTGCGCGGACCTGGTCCTTCGGGATTAGTCGTCTTGATCGCCACTGGCGGATTTTTGGGTATTAGCGGTGCCTGGTTGGCGGTCGGAGGCCATCTCAAAGGGATTAAACCGAGATAGAGTAAATCCCGTAATTATTACTACCTAGGCCTTGAAATGCAGATACTAGGCACTATTTGTAAAATAATGCTATAATTGGCAGTCGTATCTTGGTATGAACCCTATGAATAAATCACTACAGACCATGGATTGGATGACACCGGGCGCCAACCTGAATGCTTACATTCAGGGCACCGCTACTGTGCCGCTGTTAACGCTGGACGAAGAAAAAGCTCTGGGTGAGGCGCTTTACTACCAAGACGATCTGGACGCCGCACGGCGTCTGGTAATGTCCCACCTGCGCTTTGTGGTGCATATTGCACGCTCCTACAACGGTTACGGACTGCCCTTGGGTGACCTTATCCAAGAGGGCAATGTCGGACTGATGAAAGCAGTGCGGCGCTTTAACCCCGAGAAGGGCGTGCGCCTAGTATCCTTTGCTGTGCATTGGATTAAGGCTGAAATACATGAATTTATTCTGCGCAACTGGCGAATTGTAAAAATAGCCACCACCAAGTCCCAGCGCAAACTTTTCTTCAACCTGCGCAGTGCCAAGAAACAGTTGCAGTGGCTGACCGCCGATGAGGCCAAAGCGGTTGCTGAAGATCTGGGTGTGGATGTCAAAGATGTGATGGAAATGGAGATGCGTCTCTCCGCCCATGACACCGCCTTTGACGCCCCTGATGACGGCGATGATGACAAGCCCGCCTATGCCCCAGCGCTGTATCTTGAAGACCGGAATTCAGATCCCGCTGAGCGCATTGAGACTGAAGATCTCGAAGTAGACAACAGCCAGCGACTGGGTCAGGCGCTTCGAACCCTAGACAAACGAAGCCAAGACATACTGCAGCGCCGCTGGCTCAATGACCAGAAAGCGACGCTCCATCAGTTGGCAGACGAGTACAGCGTCTCCGCTGAGCGCATCCGCCAGCTTGAGAAAAATGCCATGCAAAAAATTCGTGCTGCAATGGAAGCCTAGACCAGCGAACCAACTCAGAGAACCGCACAATCAGCAGAGTGCGGTTTTTTTATGCCCATGAATAAACGTCTTTGGATAAAAATTGCCGCCCTCAGCAGCCTGATCTCTGTTGCACTGGGGGCCTTTGCCGCCCATGGTCTGGAGTCAGTTTTATCAGACCAGCGAATGGAAGTCTTTCAAACTGCAGTTAAATATCAGATGTTCCACAGCCTGGCACTGTTGGCAATTATCAGTCTACAGGATGACCTGCTACAGCTGCGCTGGAAAATTCTTTCACTGCGCTGTCTCTTGTTGGGAATAGTGCTGTTCTGTGGCTCACTGTACCTGCTGGTGATGACCAATATTTCCGCATTCGGCATGATTACGCCAATCGGTGGTACAGCCTTTATGATCGGATGGTTGTCTCTATGCTGGGCCGCCAGGAAGCCGTAGTGTGGATATAAGACCAGAATATCGCAATAAACCAATACGCAGCTATGTGGTGCGCGCCGGGCGCATGACAGGGGCCCAGCGGCAGGCCTTTGACAGTGGCTGGGAGCGCTATGGACTGCAGTTGGCTGACGGCGAGATCAATTTGCCCCAAGTCTTCGGACGTTCAGCCACCAGTGTCCTAGAGATCGGATTTGGTATGGGAGATTCCCTGTTGCAAATGGCCATTGACCAGCCAAACACTGATTTTATCGGCATCGAAGTGCATCCCCCGGGCGTGGGCAGCTTGATCAATGCGGCCGGTGCCAGAGATCTCGACAACCTGCGCCTCTATTTGGCCGATGCCACCGATGTGCTCAGGGAGTGTATTCCCGATCAGAGTTTAGATCGACTGCAACTCTACTTTCCAGATCCCTGGCACAAAAAGAAACACAACAAACGGCGCATCGTACAGCCAGACTTCTTGCAATTGATCCGCCGCAAACTCAAAGTGGGAGGTCATCTGCATATGGCCACCGACTGGCAGCCCTATGCCGAACAGATGCTAGAACTGGTGGATATTGCTGAGGGTTTCAGCAACATAGCCGGCAGCGGCAACTATGCTCCCAGACCTGACTACCGCCCGCTGACCAAATTTGAAAAGCGCGGCGAGCGCCTGGGGCACGGTGTGTGGGACCTATTGGCGGCAAAAATACATTAGTCTGAGACCTTTGCACAAATGATCTTTTGCCTGGTCTGATCATAAAATCCCTATTCGTGCAATGGTCACAGTCCATCTTTTATTTGAAAGGAGATAATCGTGTCGAAAAAGCGCGTGGCAGTTATTCTATCCGGTTGCGGGGTTTATGACGGTGCCGAGATCTATGAGTCAGTTCTGACCCTACTGCGCCTAGATCAGCAGGGTGCGGAAGTCAGTTGCTTCGCTCCCAATATCCCCCAGATGCATGTGATCAATCACTTGACCGCCGATGAGTCAATTTCAGAGCCGCGAAATGTTTTGGTAGAGGCAGCGCGTATTGTCAGGGGAGAGATTGCCGATCTCGCGCTGGCCAACCACCAAGCGTTTGACGCGGTGATAGTGCCCGGTGGGTTTGGTGCTGCCAAAAATCTTAGCAATTTTGCCCTGGCGGGTTCGGGCATGATGGTCAATCCAACCTTCAAGCAGTTCATTCAGTCCATGCACAGTGCTGGCAAGCCGGTTGGTCTGATCTGCATTGCCCCGGCAATGGCGGGGAAGCTATTTGCAGAAGGCGTGAAATGTACGGTCGGCAACGATCCACAAACGGCTACTGCAGTTGAACAGACCGGAGCCCGCCATGAAATTTGCGCTGTTGATGAGATATGTATAGATCCGGCAAACAAACTGGTGACAACGCCGGCCTATATGTTGGCTGAGAGTATTTCTCAGGCGGCGATCGGGATCAATAAATTAGTCGATACTGTACTGGAAATGGCCTAAACTAGGCTCGCCAAATTTAAATATACAACACACTTTACAACACAGGGAAACAGTATGAAGCATATAAGCTTGATTTTAATCTCTCTTCTCATCCTAGGCTGTAATCAGGCCGAACTTCCGGCAGAGGAGGCGTTGAGTCTGGAGAGCCAAGACCAGCGAATTAGCTATCTTATGGGCATGGACAATGGCAAGAATATTCAGGTAACCGGCGTAAATATCGACAGGGCTGCCTACCTGCAGGGTATAGATGACGGCCTCTCCGGTGCCGAACTCCGGCTCAGCGAAGAGCAGATCGCCGAGGCAGTACAGACCTTTCAGACACAGATGATGGCCAAGCAGAAAGAGATGCAACAGGCAGAGCAGGAGGCTCTTGACCTGCAGGCTAAAGCCAACGCCGAAGAGGGCGCAACTTTCCTCCAGGCCAATGGTGAGAAGGCGGGTGTGGTAACCACCGAATCCGGCCTTCAGTACAGGGTGATCACCGCTGGTGATGGGCCGTTGCCCACGGCAGACAGCACCGTCGAAGTTCACTATGCCGGCCGTCTCCTGGATGGCACTGAGTTTGACAGCTCGATAAAGCGCGGAGTGCCGGTGCAATTTGGTGTCACCCAAGTCATTCCCGGGTGGACCGAAGCCCTGCAGCTGATGCCTGAAGGTTCTAAATGGGAGCTCTATATTCCCGCCGACCTCGGTTATGGGATGGGGGGGCAGGGGCCAATTGGACCCAATGCAACGCTGATCTTTGAAGTAGAACTGCTCAAGGCAAATATCCAAGAGCAAGCTGAGGAGCAGGCCGAGGGATAACCACTCGCCAATCCAGCTAGCCGATTAAAAGCCCCGAACACTCGGGGCTTTTTAATGTCTGCGTCGCTGGTCACCAGCGCAGTGATCGGCAATTAACTGAGAAAAAAAGGTGCTATCAGCGGTAGAAAAAATGCCGTCCACAGGCCATTTAAACCCATGCCTAGAGTTGCAAAAGAGCCGCATAGTGGGCCCTTTTCAAAGGCCTTGGCAGTGCCAATAGCATGGCAGCAGATTCCCAGTATAAGGCCCTGCCAGCGCGCATCCACAACCCCAAATCGGGTGAAAATAAAATCCGCAAACAAGATGCCCACCAGTCCAGTGATCAACACTGTGGGCACAATCACTGCAATTAGGCCACCGAGTTGTTGGGTAATGCCTATGGCAATTGGTGTAGTGACAGATTTAGCGGCAATTGAGGCAATCATCGAGTTGCTTATGCCCAGCCATGGGGCAGTGACAAGCGCTGCCAGTGTCGCTATAAAGCCGCCAAGCAAGACCAGCGAAAGCGTCGGGTAAATCACCGCGGGAAGCTGTCTGAGCTGAGTGGCAAGGGGCACAGCAAGTGCTACAGTTGCCGGTCCCACCAGCCACAACAAAATACCATTGCCAGAGAGGTAGACTGTGAAATCTATTTCCAGCAGGTAAATGACGGCAGTAACCAGAATTGTGCTCAACAGCAGAGGATGAAGTAAAGGATGACAATTAGTGCGCCGGTAGATCTTGAGTGAGACTGCAAAACACAGGATGGTGATTGCCACTGGCCAAGAGCTGCTGGCAATTTGCTGCCACTGATCGCTGAGTAAACTGGTCAAGGTTTCCTTGACCTCTGTCCAACTTTGACAATCAGACTGACCACTCCAGTCAGCAGCAGCATAATCGACAGGGTGCTGACCAAAATCATCCCCAGAATGCCTGCAAGCTGAGAATGAATCTCTGCGCCAGCAAAAAAT
>Ga0213866_10000087_pt1 | contig 72110 bp, 72 predicted proteins | sample PICome_11_FD_160079 | JGI IMG/M metagenome (GOLD analysis project Ga0213866, IMG submission 160079) | Coastal seawater microbial communities near Pivers Island, North Carolina, United States - PICO284 | ecosystem: Environmental > Aquatic > Marine > Coastal | place: USA: North Carolina...
TATTACGTTTTTTCTATTTAAAAAAATGCCAATGACACCTAAAAAGAAAATTATTGCACCTAGAGATAAATAATGACCTAGTCCAATCTCAATCATCAATTTTTACTCCTTTATTGCTCTCTACATTTCTTAGTTCAATTGACGATGATGGATTTCTGGAAATTTGATTAAAATAACTTTGTTTTTTTACTCCTTTTCTTTGTCTAAATGTTAAAAGTATAGCTCCTATCATTGATAATAAAAGTATAATTCCAGCTAGTTGAAAATATAAAATGTAGTCAGTGTACATGACTAAACCTAACTGATGTGTGTTTGAAATATTAGATATATTCAAAGTGCTGCTAGACATAAGATCATCTTTGTATTTCCAGCCACCAACTACTACTAATAGCTCTAAAAGTATTAAAACACTGACTATTAATCCTATTGGAATATGAGTTGATTTTTTTCCAATAAACCATGATTGTTTCTGTTCAGCTACGTTAAGCATCATTACTACAAATAAAAATAAAACTGCTACAGCTCCAACATAAACTATTAAAATAATCATACCTAAAAATTCAGCACCAACCATTATGAAAAGACATCCAACTGATATAAAATCTAAGATTAAAAAAAACACAGAATTGACGGTGCTTCTTGATGTAATTACCATTAAAGAAGAAAAAATTGCTATAACAGAAAAGAAATAAAAAAATACAGAATGAGCTAACATTTATCTATAAGGTTTATCTAGCTTGATGTTCTTAGCCAAGACTGACTCCCATCTATCGCCATTGTCTAATAGTTTTTCTTTATTATAATAAAGCTCTTCTCTTGTTTCTGTTGCAAATTCAAAATTAGGTCCTTGAACTATTGCTTCTACTGGACATGACTCTTGACATAAACCGCAATAAATACATTTCAACATATCGATATCGTATCTTGTTGTCTTCCTGCTACCATCTGCTCTTTCAGCTGATTCAATTGTTATAGCTTGGGCAGGACAAACTGCTTCACAAAGTTTACAGGCTATACATCTTTCTTCACCATTTGGATATCTTCTTAAAGCATGCTCTCCTCTCATACGAGGGCTTATTGGGCCTTTTTCAAAAGGATAATTTACGGTTTTGGATTTTTTAAACATTTCTTTAATGGCCATTAACAATCCTTTGATAAACTCAACTAAAAAAATAGTTTTAAAAATTCTGCTTAGTGTCATTAAAAATTTCCTTTTGGTAATTTATCAAAATAAAATAAAAAACTTGCGGTTAATACCAAATATATTAAAGAAAACGGAAGAAATATTTTCCATCCTAATCTCATCAATTGATCATATCTGTATCTAGGTACTATTGCCTTTATTAAAGCAAATAACAAAAATAAAAATAAAATTTTTAAAATCATCCAGATTGGAGCTGGTATTATATTTATTGGATAAATATCTATAATTGGCAACCAACCACCTAAGAAAAGTATTGAACCCATTGCACACATTAAAAGAATGTTTGCATATTCACCAAGCCAAAACATAGCATACATCATTCCAGAATATTCAGTTTGATATCCAGCTACTAACTCGGCTTCTGCTTCAGGTAAATCAAAAGGAGGTCTATTAGTCTCTGCTAACGCGGAAATAAAAAAAATCACGAACATTGGAAAAAGAGGAATTACGTACCATAATTCTTTTTGTGCCAAGACAATGTCTTTCAAGTTTAACGATCCAACGCACAATAAAACATTAATAATTATTATTCCGATAGAAACTTCATAAGAGACCATTTGAGCTGCAGACCTAATAGCGCCTAAAAATGGATATTTAGAATTTGATGCCCATCCACCCATTATAATGCCATAGACACCTAAAGAAGAAACAGCAAATAAATATAATATGCCGACATTAATATCAGACAATACTAATTCTTCACTCATTGGAATAACCGCCCAAGCAACTAAAGCTAAAGTCATCGTTACAATGGGAGCAAGTATAAATACCGCTTTATTGGCACTAGCTGGAATAATTATTTCTTTGAAAATATATTTTAAAGCATCAGCTAATGTTTGTAGTAAACCGAATGGGCCAACAACATTTGGTCCTTTTCTTTTTTGTACTAAACCCCATACTCTTCTATCCAACCAAACTATCATGGCCACTGAAACTAGTATTGGTACTAATAAAAATAAAATTTTATAAACTTCGCTTCCTAAAATTTGCAAATACTCCATCATTAATTATTTGTTCCATCTTTTTTAATTTTTTGACGAATTTGACGACACTCGCTCATTGTTTTTGAAGAACGTGAAATAGAGTTTGTATAGTAATAATCAAGTTCTCTTACAAAAATCTTCTCACTAAAAAAACTTGTTTCAATATTATTTATTTTAATTGCTGATTTTTTTGGTAGTTCGTTTAACTCTGAATAATTTGGAACAACTTCTAAAATTTCTTTTCTTAGTTCATCAAAATTCGGTGTCTTGTCGTTTAAATTTAATCTTTTTATAATTCGATTGAAAATTTTCCAATCTTCTAAAGCTTCTCCAATTGGATAAGATGCTTTTTTACCTTCTTGTATTCTTCCTTCGAGATTTTCATATAGACCATTTTGTTCAGTATATGCTGCGCTTGGCAAAATTAAATCTGCAACTTCTGCGCCTCTGTCTCCATGACTGCCTTGATAAACAATAAATTCATCATTTTTTTGAAATTCTAAATTATCAGAACCTAATAAATATAAAAGTTTGAATTTTCTATTTTTCAAATCATCAAAAAAAGATGAGGATTTATCTTTTTTATCTTGCAAAATTTTTAAATCTAAAAGACCTACTGTTGATGCATTTTGTGCAAGTATATTTAATCCATTCCAGTTTTCATTAATTAAATTTTCTTTTATTAAAAATTTTTTAAATTCTTCAAATATATATCCTCCGCTTTTAAGCTCTAAAGCTGACTCTCCAATAATAATAATTGGTTTTTTTGCTGATAAAAGTTTTTGAGAAAAGTTATGTTCTTTATTAACAATTTTTTTAATATCTTCAGTGCTATCACCAATTATTTCATATTCATAAGTTAAGTCACCTGGATTTCCAATTGAAAAAATTGGAATTTTTTTTTGTACAAATGTTTTTCTTATCCTAGCATTTAAAATTGATGCTTCATGTCTTGGGTTGGTTCCAACTAGTAAAATTAGATCTGCGTCTTCAATTCCTGCTATTGAAGAATTAAAAATATAGTTCATTTTTTCATCTGAATTTATATAAAAATTTTTTTCTCTAAACTCTAAATTTTCACTTTTTAGTGTTTCAAAAAATTTCTTGAAGCTTAGAGCGTTTTCCATATTGATCATGTCGCCAATATGGCCAGCTATTTCATTTGGTTGAACTGAATGTATTTTATCAACTAAAAGATTTATAGCTTCATCCCATGTAGATTTTTGTAATTTATTATTTTTTTTTATATACGGAACATCTATTCTTTGCTTTAATAAACCATCACAAGAGTATCTTGTTTTATCAGATATCCATTCTTCATTAATTTGATTATTCAATCTTGGTAAAATTCTTTTTACTTCCCAATTATAAGTATCAACTCTTATGTTTGAACCTACTGCATCCATCACATCTACACTTTCCGTTTTTTTTAGCTCCCATGGTCTTGCTTCAAAAGCATAAGGTTTAGATGTAAGCGCTCCTACAGGACACAAATCAATAACATTAGCAGACAACTCTGACTCCATAGATTTTTCCAAGTAAGTCGTTATTTCCATATTCTCACCTCTACCAATAGCTCCTATTTCTGGAACTCCAGCAACTTCTGTTGCAAATCTCACACATCTTGTGCAATGAATACATCTTGTCATGTGGGTTTTTATTAAAGGTCCCATATATTTTTCTTTTACATCTCTTTTATTTTCAACAAATCTTGATTTATCTACTCCGTAATACAAAGATTGATCTTGTAAATCACACTCTCCGCCTTGATCACACACAGGGCAATCTAGTGGATGGTTAGCTAATAAAAATTCCATTACGCCTTTTCTAGCTTTTTCCACAAAAGTAGTATTGGTTTTTATATTCATGCCTTCTGCAGCTGGCATAGCGCAAGACGCGATTGGTTTCGCTGATTTTTCCATTTCGACTAAACACATTCTGCAATTTCCAGCTATTGATAATTTTTCATGATAACAAAATCTTGGAATCTCGACATCTGCTAACTCACATGCTTGAAGAACTGTCATCCCTTTTTCAAACTCTATTTCTTTTCCATTTATTGTTATTTTAGGCATTTTTATTCTCCAATAAATGTTGATCGACTAGATAAGGATTATTTAATTTTTTCTTAATTAATGGTTCTTCTCTACAACGACTTTCCACTTCTTTTCTAAAATGTCTGAGCAAACCTTGGACAGGCCAAGCTGATCCTTCACCAAAAGCACAAATAGTGTGGCCTTCAATTTGTTTTGTTACGTCAGAAAGTAATTCAACATCATTGTAAGTTGCTTTTCTTTTGACTACTCTATCTAAAATTCTCCACATCCAACCCGATCCCTCTCTACAAGGTGTACACTGACCGCAACTTTCATGTTTATAAAATCTGGCAATTCTAGCCATACACTCAACAATATCCTGGTCTTTATTAATTACCACTATCCCTGCAGTGCCTAGCCCACTTTTATTTTCAATCAAAGAGTCAAAATCCATAGTAATGGTATCGCAGACTTTTTTTGGCAATAACGGCATAGATGAACCACCTGGAATGACTGCTTGAAGATTATCCCAGCCTCCAACTACTCCTCCTGCATGTTTCTCTATTAAATCTTTTAGAGGAATTCCCATTTCCTCCTCGACGTTGCATGGAGCATTTACGTTTCCTGAAATACAAAATATTTTAGTCCCTGTATTTTTAGGTCTACCAATTGATGCAAACCACTTACCGCCTCTTCTTAAAATTGTAGGTACCACAGCAACAGTTTCTACATTGTTTACTATTGTAGGACATCCATACAAACCTACTAATGCTGGAAAAGGTGGTTTTAACCTAGGTTGACCTTTATTACCCTCAATGCTTTCTAATAAAGCAGTTTCCTCACCACAAATATATGCTCCTGCTCCATAATGAATATGAATGTCAAAATCCCATCCAGAACCACAGGCATTTTTTCCTAAAAAATTTTTGGCATATGCTTGATCAATTGCTTCTTGTAATCGTTTACCTTCGTTAAGATATTCTCCTCTTATATATATATAACAAACATGAGAGTTAACTGCGTAACCTGCAATCAAACATCCTTCTATTAATTTTTGAGGCTCAAATCTTAAAATATCTCTATCCTTGCATGTTCCAGGTTCAGATTCATCTGCATTAATTACTAAATAGTGTGGTCGTGAACCAACTTCTTTTGGAGCAAATGACCATTTTAAACCAGTTGAAAAACCTGCTCCACCTCTCCCTCTTAGTTCAGAAGTTTTTACCTCGTTTATTATCCACTCACGTCCTTTATTAATTAAATCTTTAGTATCTTTCCAATCTTCACGCTTTAATGAATTTTCAATATCCCAACCAAATTCGTTATAAAGGTTTTTAAATATTTTATTCTCTTTTTTAAGCATGTTCTTCTCCATTGCTAATTAAAATTTTTTCTGGAGAAGTATTTTTTCTCCCACGATATGAGCCAGGTTTTAAAGGTTTGTTGTTTATTAAAGAAATAAGTATTTCTTTAGTGCTTTTTTCATCTAAGTCTTCATAATAATCATCGTTTATTTGAATCATAGGTGCACTGACACATGCTCCAAGACACTCCACTTCCATCCAGGAACAATTACTTTTTTTTGAAATTTCATTTTCATTAGGTGAAATATTTTCTTTACATAATTTTACTATTTTATCAGCGCCTCTTAGCAAACAAGGTGTTGTTGTGCATACTTGAATAAAATGTTTCCCTACTGGTGCTAAGTTATACATTGTATAAAAAGTGGCAACTTCGTAGACTGATATATAAGGCATGTCTAGAAAGTTTGCTATGTGCTTCATTGCTGCCAAAGGTATCCAATTATCATTTTGTCTTTGAGCTAAATATAGTAAAGGCATCACCGCACTTTTTTTATTTTTTTCTGGATACTTTTTTAAAATTTCTTCAACTTTTTTTAAATTCTCTTGTGAAAATTTGAATTCTTTTGGTTGGTTTTCATGTACTTTTTTTAAACTCATCTATCTACCTCCCCAAAAACGATGTCTAGCGAGCCTAGGACAGCGGGAACATCAGCCAACATGTGACCGCGAATTAAGTAGTCCATTGCTTGCAAGTGGGAAAATCCTGGAGCTCTTATTTTACATCTATAAGGTTTATTGCTGCCGTCAGATATTAGATAAACACCAAACTCACCTTTGGGTGCTTCTACTGCCGTATAAACATTTCCCTTTGGAACTCTGTAACCTTCAGTAAACAATTTAAAGTGGTGAATTAATGCCTCCATCGATTGTTTGATATCGTCTCTGTTCGGAGGAGAAATTTTGTTATTTATGGATATAACTGGACCTTTTGGTAATCTCTCAATACATTGAAGTATAATTTTTACACTTTCTCTCATTTCTTCTATTCTACATAGGTATCTATCGTAACAATCACCATTTTTTCCAACTGGAATTTTAAAGTCTAAATCTTTGTAGATTTCATAAGGTTGTGATCTTCTTAGATCCCAAGGAACACCTGAACCTCTTAACATAACACCAGAAAAGCTGTGATCGAGCGCTTCTTGTTTTGAAACAATGCCTATCTCAACATTACGTTGTTTAAAAATACGATTATCTGTAAGTAATCCCTCTAAATCATCTATAATTTTTGGAAAAGACTTACAAAATTTTTCAATATCTTCAATAAGTTTCATAGGGATATCTTTGTGCACACCTCCGGTTCTAAAATAATTTGCATGTAATCTTGAACCAGATGCTCTCTCATAAAAAGTCATTAAGGTTTCTCTTTCCTCAAAACCCCATAATGAAGGTGTCAAAGCCCCAACATCTAAAGCTTGTGTAGTAACATTTAAAATATGACTTAAAATTCTTCCAATTTCGCAAAATATTACTCTTATGTATTTAGCCCTGATAGGGACCTCTATATTGAGTAATTTTTCTGCAGCCAGAGCAAAAGCGTGTTCTTGGTTCATAGGTGCAACGTAGTCCAATCTATCGAAGTAGGGTAAGGCTTGAGTATAAGTTTTTTGCTCAATTAATTTTTCTGTTCCCCTGTGTAGTAATCCTATGTGTGGATCGGCTTTTTCTACTATTTCTCCATCTAACTCTAATATTAACCTTAAAACACCATGTGCAGCAGGATGTTGAGGTCCAAAATTAAGGCTTAATGATTTAGTTTTTTTTACCATCTTTCTCTGAATTTTTTATTTCTTTAATATACTTTGTTCCTTCCCATGGACTTTCAAAATCAAAATTTCTATAATTTTGTTCTAATTTAACTGGCTCATAAATAACTTTTTTATCTTTTTCGCTGTATCTAACTTCGTTAAATCCTGTTAAAGGAAAATCTTTTCTTAGCGGATGACCTTTAAAACCGTAATCAGTCAAAATTCTTCTTAGATCAGGATGATTCTTAAATTTAATACCATACATGTCAAAAACTTCTCTCTCCATCCAATTAGCTGAAGGAAAAATTTTTGTGAGGGAAATAATAGACTGTTCTATTTGAAATCTAAGTAAAACTTTAATGCGGAGGTTTTTTTCATGAGATAAAAAAAGATAAACAAGTTCAAACCTTTTTTCATTTTCGGGATAATCAACTCCTGCAATATCAATTAATTGCTTAAATTTACAATCCTCATTGGATTTCAAGAATTGTACTACGTCTATTAAGTTATTTTCTTCAACCTCAATTAGTAATTCGTCATTTGTTATAATTGACTTTTGTATTTTACTTGAAAGTTCAGAGTTAATTAACTTTTCTAATTTTTGTAAATTTAAAATCATTCTTATCTTTTTAAAGATCCTTCTCTTCTAATTTTTTTCTGTAGTTGTAAAATTCCATATAACAAAGCTTCAGCAGACGGCGGGCATCCAGGTATATAAATATCTACAGGAACAATTTTATCGCAACCTCTTACAACTGAATATGAGTAGTGATAGTACCCTCCACCATTTGCGCAGCTTCCCATTGAAACAACATAACGAGGTTCAGGCATTTGATCATAAACTTTTCTAAGGGCTGGAGCCATTTTGTTTGTTAGTGTTCCAGCTACAATCATGACATCCGATTGTCTTGGTGAGGCTCTAGGTGCAGCGCCAAATCTTTCTAAGTCATATCTTGGCATCGAAGTTTGCATCATTTCAACTGCACAACATGCAAGACCAAAAGTCATCCAATGTAAAGATCCGGTTCTCGCCCAATTAATTAGATTGTCACTTGAAGTGGTAATAAATCCTTTTTCTGCGAAATCTTTTGCTAAGTCCTTAAACTCCTCTGGTATTTCTTTTTGTTTATCCGAAAAAGTATTAATTTTTATTCCCATTCTAAGGCTCCTTTTTTCCACTCGTAAATAAAACCTATTGTTAGTACTCCAAGAAAAAACATCATTGACCAAAATCCTAGGGCACCAATTCCTCCTAAAGAAATAGCCCATGGAAAGAGAAAAGCGATTTCCAAATCAAATATAATAAACAGTATAGCTACTAAATAAAATCTTACATCAAATTCCATTCTAGAGTCGTCAAAGGCTTCAAATCCACACTCATAGGCTGATAATTTTTCTGGATCAGGATTAGAAGGTGAAGCTAAATAGTTAGCAACAATGAAGCCTACGCTTAAAAATAAAGCTATAAATAAAAAAATAACTATTGATAAATATTCAGATAAAAAATTATAAATCATGTTTTAATTAATACCTACCTTAATACCGTAGTTTAAGGATTCTTATATTAACTTAACTTCTTTATAACATTTATTCTTAAAGAGTACAGGACAGAAGGAAGCATTTATGTTGATGGATTGGTATTGGTTTGTGACTTTTTAGATGAAAATCATTATCAACTAGTGGCGGGAGTGACGGGACTCGAACCCGCGACCTCCTGCGTGACAGGCAGGCGCTCTAACCAGCTGAGCTACACCCCCACAGTTATTGAATTTAATGGTGGGCGGTAAAGGACTCGAACCTATGACCCTCTCGGTGTAAACGAGATGCTCTACCAACTGAGCTAACCGCCCTATTAAATAAAATCGAGATATACAATAAAATTTTTATAAAGTAAAAAAGTATTTAAAAATTAACTTATTCTGTATAAATGGCTATAATAATAGGTAATTATGATTTTAAAATGTAGTGCTTGTGAAAAGAAATTTGTTGTTCCAGACCAAGCTATAACTGCAAATGGAAGACTCGTGCAATGCGGATCATGCGGAAATAAATGGAAACAATTTCCAATTAGAACTGAAATAAAAAAACCATTTATTAACGAGAAAACTGAAAATGAGAAAAAAATCGTCAAAGCTAAATCCCCTAAACCAAAAAAAAAGAGAGTAAAAAAATCTAGAGAATTAAGCCTATATTCTCCAGAATATTTAGCAAAAAAACACGGTATAAAACTTGATAATAATCCAAACAACTCATCTATTAAAAAGCAAAACAAAGTCTCTTTTGGATTTTATAATTCTTTAATAATGTTTTTAGTAATCTTAATTGCTTTATCTAAAGGATTACATTTTTTTCAAGATTTTATTGTTCAAAAGTTTCCAGTAACTGAATTTTACATAAACTATTTTTTTGAAAGTATAAGTAATATGTTTGAAATTTGGAAAAATCTTATTTCAAATTATTAATCTCCAAATCTTTAATATTTATAAAGTGATCTGATAATTCAGTATTATTCTTTTTGATATCTTCATAAAAATTCCAAGCTAAAACTAGAAGAGCATTTTTTTTATTTTTTACATGAGATTTATCTTTAATAGGAATTTTTACCCCAGGAATAAATTTATTATGTTTAAGCTTGTTATCTTCGACTATAAAGTCTAACTCTTTTGATATTCCAAAAAAATTTAAAGCTGTAGTTGCTTTTGCAGGAGCTCCGTATCCAATGATAGATTTATAATCATCTTTAAGTTTTTTTAAATTAATTAAAACATTTTCTCTTATTTTATAAACTTTTTCTCCAAATTTTTGATAAGTTTTAAAATCTTTTATGCCAAAATCCTCTTCCTCTTTAAGCATCTTTTTTACACTCTTTTCTATTTTAACTTTTTTATCTTTTTTAATGTAAACTCTTATTGAGCCCCCATGAGTATCTACGGTTTCAGACCTAAAGATTTTTGCATTAAACTGATTAAAGAAATAAACCAAAGATGTTAATGACCAGTAGTTATAATGTTCATGATATATATTATCAAAAGTTAAATCTTTCAAAGTGTTCATTAAATATTGTACTTCAATGATTATGGTTCCTTTTTTTGACAACAGACTTAACATACATTCAGCCATTTCTTTTAATTTATCTGAGTGAGCGAAAACATTAGATGCTAAAATTAGGTCAGCATTTTTTTTAATTTTTTTGATATTTTTTTTTTCTAAAAAACCATTAAAAGTTTTAACTTTATTTTTATTTGCAAGTTTTGCTAAATTTTTAGCTGGTTCAACTCCAAGAACCTTTTTGAATCCTAGCTCTAAGAATGGTTTTAAAGCAACACCATCGTTACTACCTATATCTATAATGTAAGATTTTTTTTTATTCAATTTTAAATCTTTAGTATATTTTTTTGCAGCTTCAACAAAATGATTCCTAAAAATTTTTGATGTTGAAGAAGTATAAAGATAATTTGAAAACATTTTTTTTGGATCGACTGCAACAGATAATTGACAGTTATGACACTTCTCACAATAATTTACTTCTAACGGATACAGATCGCACTTTTCATCTTTTTTATTAGTAAGATTATTTGCTAACGGCTGATACCCTAAAGAAACTACTCTTTTAAGATTAGAGTTCCCACAAGATCTACAGTCAAATTTATAACACTCTAACAATAAATTTTTTTCTTTTTCATCAACAAAAACATGTCTAATAGTATGTGTAATACCATAATTCTCATGATTTCTTTCACCTCTTACAAGATTTAAAAATGTTGTGTCTTTAGTAAAAACCATTGTATGAGCTACGTTAGGTTTTATAATTGAAAGCTGACCTTCATTCACTACCTGAGTAATTTTAGGGGCGTTTGGATTAATTATATCCTGAAATATTTCTATGATTTGTCCTTTCGTAAATAAACATTTTTGCTCTTGTTGTGGATGATAATGATTAGCCCTTATGGTTCCTTTTTTAGATTCAATCATTCCAATTAAATTGATTGGTTCTGTTAACTCATGGTTACTTATAACGCCCCTTTCATCTATAAATAAATTTTCACCATTTTTAACATGTTCCAAATCTTTTATGAGATTTTGTTCTGACCATTTTTCAATCATCTCTTTAATATTTTGGTCTAAATTGTATAAAAATTCAAAACCGGTATTCAATAATTTTGTATTAGATAAAGAGAAACCTAAATTGGGAACTTCATCATTTGTTTCTTGTAATGTTGTTTTTGGGTTATATTTTTTACAAACTTCTGCTACTTCTTTTACTGTTAAAGTTTCCTTAGTTAGATTAAATATTTCAGATTTAATATCATCTTTTTCCTCCATAAATTTAAAGCATCTTGCTACGTCAATAAGAGGTACAAGGCTTTTAATTTGTCTCCCGCCAGCAAACAATTTTAAAGTTCCGTTTTGTGATGCTATTTTTGAAAATAAATTTGGCATTATGTCTATTCTCATTGAGTCAGTTGAATAACCATAAACTGAACCGAGTCGAAGAATGATAAAATTTTTACCAGATTTTTTTAATTGCTCTTCGTTTATAGCTTTTGAAGAAGAGTAAGATAGTATTGGTTTAGTGGCTTCATTTTCTTCTATATCAGTTTTTACTTGACCAATACCTTCGTAAACTACATGTGTAGATGGAAAAATAATTTTACAACTTTCATTGATAGTATTTAAAATATTCTGAGTTCCTTTTTCACCAACTTCTTTTATTTTTTCATCATGAGCTAAAGTGGACTCGCTTTTTGTTCTTGGAACATCTGTTATACCTGCTAAGTGATGAACTATATCTGCGTCAGAAAAATATTTTTTTATCAAATTTATATCTAGAATATCACCTTGAATGAACTCCATATTCCAGTTACGAATTTGATTGACCCTCTCCGATATAAACCTGTTATCAATTACGATAATTTTATGATGCCAGCTTACCCCAGAATATAATTTACACAGCTCTGTGCCTATATAGCCAAGTCCACCTGTAATTATGATTTTTTTTTTCATAGATAATTTAATTAATATTTACTTATATTATTTTTTATTATAACTCAAATAACATGAATATATATGACTGCTTTATGTATTTTGATGAAGATTTGCTTCTTGATTTAAGATTAAATTCATTAAGTAAATTTGTAAAAAAATTTATTATAACAGAGGCAACTTATACCCATAATGGCACCAAGAAAAAATTAAATTTCGATATAAATAAGTTTAATAAATTTAAAGACAAAATAACGTATATTGTTGTGGATCAAGAGCCTGATAATATTCTACCTTTATCTGATAGTGACACTTTAGAAAAAAAAGGTGAAAAACTAATCTTAAACGGCATGGCTAGAGACTATTTTCAAAGAGAAAATCTTTCTAGAGGTGTTAATCAAGCGCTCGATGATGATTTAATACTAATAAGCGATTTAGATGAAATTCCAGATATAACAAAATTAGATCAAAATAAAATTAAAAATAATATTATAATTTTTGAGCAAAAAATGTTTTATTATAAGTTAAATTTATTCTACGAAGATTACACTTGGCTTGGAACAAAAGCTGTAAAGAAAAAAAACTTTATATCTCCCCAATGGTTAAGAAATATTAAAGGTAAAAATTATCCTAAATGGAGAATTGATACATTTTTTTCAAAAAAAAAATATACAAACTTATGTTTTGTAAAAGACGGAGGATGGCACTTTACTTGTCTTAGGACTGCTGAAGACTTAGAAAAAAAATTACTAAATTTTGCTCATCATTATGAATACGAGCAGAGTGGATTAAAAATCGATAACTTAAAAAAATTAATTAAAGAAAAAAGGGTAATGTATGATCATAATGTAGATCAAAAGGGATATAAATGGTCTGGAAAATCTATTTTAAAAAATATAGATACTAAAAAACTTCCAGAGTACGTGAGTAATAATCTAGAAAAATATAAAGATTGGTTGGATTAATATGAAATTAATGAGTGCTTAATTCTTTTTTAGGCTTTTCTTTTGATAATTGGTCTACGTCTACCCATTCAACCCTTTTTAAAGGTTTTATTAATGCTACTTTTAACACCTCATCCACATTTTTGACTGGAATAATCTCAATAGAGTCTAAAACAGTTTTAGGAACTTCAACTAAATCTTTTTTATTTTCAATTGGTATTATGACTTTTTTAATTCCTGCTCTGTGAGCAGCTAATAATTTTTCTTTTAAACCTCCGATAGGAAGAACTAACCCTCTCAACGTTATTTCACCTGTCATAGCAACATTCTTGTTAACAGGAACTTCTGTTATTGCTGAGATTATCGATGTTACCATTCCTACTCCAGCAGAAGGTCCGTCTTTTGGCGTAGCTCCTTCAGGAACATGAATATGAAAATCTTTTTTATCAAAGATTGGAGGAATTATTCCAAAATCTAAACTTTTAGATCTGATGTAAGATTTTGCTGCTTTAACTGACTCTTGCATCACATCCCCCAACTTACCAGTAATTTGCATTTTTCCTTTTCCTGGCATTACAGCAGATTCTATTTTTAGTATTTCTCCGCCTACTTCCGTCCATGCCAGGCCAGTAACAACCCCTATTCTATTTTCTTCCTCTATTTCTCCATAATTAAATTTTTGGACACCAAGCAAATCTTTTAAATCATTATCATTTATTGGATTATTTACTCTTTCGTTATTGTCAATTTTTTTAACTAATTTTCTAGCAACTTTAGAAATTTCTCTCTCTAAATTCCTTACACCTGACTCTCTCGTGTAATGTCTAATTATTTTTCTATTAATATTTTCATCGATATTCCATTCCTCTTGTTTAAGACCATTATTTTTGCTTTGATTTGGTATTAAATATTTTTGAGAAATATTAACTTTTTCATCTTCTGTATAACCAGATAATCTAATCACCTCCATTCTATCTAATAATGGAGGTAAAATATTTAAAGTATTAGCAGTAGTGACAAACATTACGTCTGACAAATCATAATCTACCTCGAGGTAGTGATCGTTAAATTCTTTATTTTGCTCTGGATCTAATGCCTCTAATAATGCAGAGGATGGGTCGCCCCTATAATCATTTCCAACTTTGTCAATTTCATCCAGTAAAAAAAGAGGGTTTTTAGTACCAGCTTTTTTCATCATCTGAATTATTTTGCCTGGTAATGAACCAATGTAAGTTCGTCTATGTCCTCTAATTTCTGCTTCATCTCTTATACCGCCTAAAGAAATTCTAATAAATTTTCTGTTAGTGGCTTTTGCAATTGATTTTCCTAGAGATGTTTTTCCAACTCCAGGAGGACCGACTAAACATAAAATAGGTCCTTTCATTTTTTGAATTCTTTTTTGAACTGCTAAAAATTCAATTATTCTCTCTTTTACTTTTTCTAATCCATAATGATCTTCATCAAGTATTTTTTGTGCGTTTTTCAAATCTGTATTAATTTTAGATTTATTTGACCAAGGTAGTTCAGTCATCCAATCTAAATAGTTTCTTACAACAGTAGCTTCAGCTGACATAGGGCTCATTGACTTTAATTTCTTTAGTTCTGACAAACATTTTTCTCTAGCTAATTTTGGCATTTTTGCTTCGGCTATAGCTTTAGATAAAGATGATAATTCATCTTTCCCTTCATCAATTTCTCCAAGCTCTTTTTGAATAGCTTTAAGCTGCTCATTTAAATAATATTCTCTCTGAGTTTTTTCCATTTGATTTTTAACTCTTCCGCGTATTTTTTTTTCTACTGAAAGCACGCTTGTTTCTTTTTCTATTAATTGATGTATTTTTTCTAATCTTTTCTTTAAATCTAAAATTTCAAGTAATTCCTGTTTTTCGAAAATTTGAATATTAAGATTTGACGAAATATTATTGGCAATTTGAGAAGGGTCTTTTAGGCCTTTAAAATTATTTGTATTGTCATTTATTTCTTTTTTGCTTAAGACCTGCAATCTCTCAAATTTCTTAATTAAACCTAGAGCTAAAGGCTCGAGTTCCTGAGATATATTTTGATCTTCTGTTATTTCTACTTCGCATGTTAAATAACTATTATTTTTTTCACTATGTTTTAAAATTTTAATTCTTTTTTCTCCCTCAACTAAAACTTTTACCGTACCATCAGGAAGCTTGAGTAGCTGTAACACTTTACTTAAACAACCATATTGATAAAGGTCCTTTCCGCTAGGATCATCTATTTCAGAATTTTTTTGAGTTACTAAAACTATCGATTTATCGGACTTCATCACCTCCTGAAGAGCTTTAATTGATTTTTCTCTTCCGACAAAAAGTGGAACAACCATAGAAGGAAAGATTACAATATCTCTTAATGGTAAAAGAGGTTTTAAATATGAAGCTTTCATAATGTTAGTATATGGCTATTAATATACTAATTTCAAGAAACAAATTAATATTAAGCAACTGATGTTGATGATTTTTTACCGTATGTGACAATGGGTTCAGAGGAACCATTTACTGCTGCGCTATCAACAGTAACTTTTATTACATTCTCCATATCTGGAAGCTCAAACATTGTTTTTAATAAAATGTTCTCTAAAATTGATCTTAAGCCCCTCGCTCCAGTTTTTTTGGAAATTGCCTTTTTTGCTATCCCTAGAATAGCGTCGTCTTTGAACTCTAATTGAACCTCCTCAAATTCAAATAATCTTTGATATTGTTTGATTAGAGAATTTTTAGGTTCTTGTAAAATTTTAACTAATGATTTTTCATCTAGATCATCTAAGGTTGCGATGATTGGCATTCTTCCAATAAATTCCGGTATTAAACCATATTTAATAAGGTCCTCTGGTTCTAACATTTTCATTATTTCAGATAACGGTTGTTCTTTATAATTTTTAACTTTTGCACCAAAACCTATTGAGCTTCCTTTACCTCTGCTGTCAATTAACTTATCCAAACCTGCAAAAGCTCCCCCACAAATAAATAATATATTTGTTGTATCAACTTGTAAAAATTCTTGTTGAGGGTGTTTTCTTCCACCTTGCGGAGGAACGCTAGCAACAGTACCTTCCATGATTTTAAGTAAAGCTTGCTGCACTCCTTCGCCAGAAACATCTCTTGTAATAGATGGGTTTTCGGATTTTCTGCTAATCTTATCTACTTCATCAATGTAAACTATTCCTCTTTGGGCTTTTTCTACGTTATAATCTGCTGCTTGTAATAATTTTAAAATTATATTTTCTACATCCTCACCAACATATCCTGCTTCTGTTAAAGTTGTGGCATCGGCCATTGTGAATGGAACATCTAAGATTCTTGCAAGAGTCTGAGCTAATAAAGTTTTTCCACATCCAGTTGGGCCAACAAGTAAGATATTTGATTTTGATAATTCTATATCTTTATTATTTTTAGTTTCATGGTTCAATCTTTTGTAATGATTGTGAACTGCAACAGATAAAATTTCTTTTGCAAATTTTTGACCAATTACATAATCGTCCAATACGTTGCAAATTTCTTTTGGTGAGGGTACTCCATCCTGGTGTTTAACAAGTGAACTTTTGTTCTCTTCTTTAATAATATCCATACAAAGCTCAACGCACTCATCACAAATAAAAACTGTGGGACCAGCGATAAGCTTCCTAACCTCATGTTGGCTTTTTCCGCAAAAAGAACAATATAATATATTTTTATTATTTTTTTCTGACATAACGAATCAATACAGATAATATAAATCTCTGATAAATACTTAGCAAGTTGAAGTTGTAAATTAAGCTATATATTGTGTTTTATTTTCTTTTTTCCACAACTGAGTCTATTAACCCAAATTTTTTTGCTTCCTCCGCTGTCATAAAGTTATCTCTTTCTAAAGCATCAGATATTTCTTCAATAGACTTACCTGTATGTTTAGAATAAATCTTATTCAATCTTTCCTTCAAAGAGAGAATTTCTTTAGCGTGTATTTGGATATCGGTTGCTTGACCCTGAAAACCTGCTGAAGGTTGGTGTACCATAATTCTTGAATTTGGAAGAGAATATCTCTTTCCTTTTTCTCCAGCTGCTAAAAGGAAGGATCCCATAGATGAAGCTTGGCCTATACATAATGTTGAGACGGGTGAATTTATATATTGCATAGTATCGTAAATTCCAAGACCCGCTGTGACTAAACCTCCAGGACTGTTGATATAAAAATTAATTTCCTTATTTGGATTTTCTGACTCCAAAAATAATAATTGAGCAGTTACTAATGATGCTACGGCATCATTAACTGGGCCAACTAAAAATACTATTCTCTCTTTAAGTAATCTTGAATAAATATCGTAAGCTCTCTCACCTTTGCTCGTTTGTTCAACGACCATAGGAATTAAGCTATTCATTTTTTCTTCAAATTCACGACTCATAATTGGTTTATACAACTATTGGTTACTTTTTACTAATTTTTTTTGATTTAGACTTATTTTTAGTAGGCGATATGGTTTTAGACTTCACTGGATCTACATTAGGTTTATTAAATTCAGCAATTATTCTTTCAGCTTCTTTTGTGTTAATTTCTTTGGATGTAAGATTTATTTTTGATTTTATCAATTCTATAATTTTTTCTTCATATAAAGATCCCTTTAAACTTTGAGAAGCACTTGGGTTTTTTTGATAGTACTCGAGAACCATTTTTTCTTGACCTGGCATACCTTTAATTTGTTTTTGTATTTCATTTCTAACTTCATCATCTGATACTTTTAAATTATTTTTTTCTCCATACTCATTGAGTAATAAACCAAGTTTAATTCTCGATTTTGCTAACTTTTCGTTATCAATTTTATGCTTTTCCTTATCCTCCGGTTTAAGACTCTGAGTCATAATTGAAATTTCTTGATCAATTAAGTTTTGTGGTAAATCTACCTGATGATTTTTTTCAATTTGATCTAATATTTCTTTTTTAGTAATCGCATTCAATGCTTGAGAATATTGACCTGAAATTTGTTTTTCAATTAAAGATTTTAAATCTTTGATATCTTTTGCACCCATTAATTTAGCAAATTCATCATCAATTTTACTTGCTTTAGGTTTTTTTACATTTAAAATTTTACATTCAAATTTCGTTTTTTTGTTAGCAAGTTCTTTTTTTGGATGGTTAGCTGGAAGTGTTGCATCTAATATTTTTGTGTCATTTTTTTTTACTCCAATTAACTGTGCATCAAAACCTTTTAAAAAAAGATCTTTTCCTAACTCAAGCTGAACACCTTTTCCCTCACTTCCGTCAAATTTATTACCATCAACTGTAGCTGAATAATTAAATATAACTTGATCTCCATTTATTGCTTTTTCACTTTCATTTTTATCTTCAAATTGTTTGTTTTGATTTGCAATTTCTTTTAATTTTTCATCAATGATTTTATCTTCGATTTTTACTTTAAAATTTGTTGCTTTAAATTTATCAAAACTTTTTAAATTTACGTTTGGTAAACAATCTATTTGCAGTTCATAGTTTAAATCTTTCCCTTCACCAAACTGTTTCAAATCAATTTTTGGTTGACCAGCAACTTTCAATTTTTTTTCATCTATAGCTTTTGTAGTAGTTTCTCTAAGAATTTTGTCTACTACTTCTCCGTATATAGATTTACCAAATTGACTTTTAATTAATTCTGGAGGAACCTTGCCAGGTCTAAAACCTTTTAAGGCCACCTCTTTTTGGAGCTCTTTTAGTCTTTCGTTCATTTTTATCTGTATATTTTTTTTATCAACTATTACAGATAATACTGTTCTCAACCCTTTTTTTGATTTTACTTCTACTTTCATAATATTTTGGTGGGCAAGAAGAGACTCGAACTCTTAAGCCTTGCGGCACTGGTTTCTAAGACCAGCGCGTATACCAATTCCGCCACTTGCCCAATTTGTAATTGTTGTTTTATATATCAATTTAATTTTTTGTTAAACGATAAAGTCTTATATAAATAAGCAAGTAAACTATTATAAGAGAAAAAAACCAGATTCTACTAATTATGGGATCTTTGGAAAAAATTAAGGCAGGTATCACTAATAAACAATAAATAAAATTTATAACAACTGAGTTAATAAAATTTCCTTTTTCCTTTCCAAAAATTAATGAGACCTTGTTAAAAATAAGCATGTGTAAATGTTTATTATCTGGGTGAATAGGTGATTTTTTTTGACTTATTTTTCTTATAAATGAAAAAAAAACTTCAAAGAAAAGGTAAAATAAAAGAATGCAAAAAAAGAACGATGAATAATCAGTATTTAAATTATTTGTAAAAATTGTATTTAAAGCAACCAAAGAACCCATTAAATATGAACCGCTGTCTCCAAAAAACATTTTTGCACTTGGAAAATTAAAAAGAAGAAATGATAATAAGATAATTATTTGACCAATTATAAAAAACGAAATTTCGATATTTCCATTATATATGTTTATGTATGCTAAAATTGAATTAATGATGATTAAATTTATAGCAAGTAACCCGTTGAAGCCATCTATTAAATTTGCACCATTAATTATAAATAAAAAACATAACAATACAAAAATAGATGAAATAAAATTATTATTAAATAATACTGATAAAAAAGGAATATCTATGTTTGAGATTTCAATTGAAAAAAAATAAATTAAAATGAATAAAAAAAATATCATTAAAATTAATCTTTTTAATGGGCTTATTTTTGTTCTGATATCGTCTACAAAACCAATTAAAAACATTAGATTACCCACAAGCAAATACTCAAGCAAAACTTTTGAATAAATTAAATAATAGATAATCAACAATATATTTAAAGAGATAATTCCTGCTAAACCACCGCTTCTCGAAACTGCAGTTTGATGAAAGGCCTGAGGCTTAAAAAAATCTTTATCTAAAAGAATGCCATTTTTAAGTCTGTTAGAATATTTGCTTAAAATTAAAAATATAAAAAATACTATCAATGAAAAGATAGATAAAAAACTTAATTCTAATTGATTAGTTTCCATTTATTTTTCTAAACTTTTGTTATTTTTTTTAAATATATAAATTCCAATAAGTATTACAACTAATGATACAATAACTTTCCAAGTAATTATTTCATCCATTAAAAAATAACCAAAAATAATTCCAAATATTGGTATTAAATAAGCCACTTGTGTTTGAAAAACCAATCCATTAACAGTTAAAATTCTAAATCTTATCAGCCAGGCTAAACCAGTTGCAATTACGCCAAGATATAAGAGTGAAAGTGTCGAAACTAGAGATGGGACAGACTCCCAGGGTGACTCTATTATTAATGATAGTGGTAAAAGGAAAATTACTGACCATAACGTAGTAGACGTTGTAACATTTTCATTTTTTTTATTTCTCAATTTTAAAGTTAATAAACCTCCAATACAATAAAATGTTGATCCTAAAATAGTTATCAAAGCATAAATATAATTTTCATTATTAATAATAACTTTATCGAAAAATAATAGGACGATACCGCTAAAACCAATTAAAACGCCTAAAGATTTCATTACTGATAATTTTTCATCTTTAGTAAAAAAATGTGCAAGAATAGAACCGCTTAAAGGAGTAGTGCTCATTAGTATTGCTGCAAGATAGCTATTAATTTTTGCAGTTCCTATAGCAATTAAAACGAAAGGTATTGCAATATTACACAGACCTATCAAAGCATACCATTTCCAATTTTTACTAAAAGCCTCGATTTTTATTCCGCGTATTTTACAAAGAATTAATAGAGGTATACTAGCAAAAATTACCCTTACTAAAGCAAGCGTGATAGGGTCATAGGAGTAAGTTGCTATCTTAATGTTAAAGAAAGATGAGCCCCAAATAACAGCTAGTAATATTAATAAAGATAAATCTAAAGTATTTGCTTCTCTCATTACAAGTCTGAGGTGTTGATATGTGATAAATGCATAGCTGATATATATATTTAATTATACTATAAAAAGCTTCCTTATATATGTTCGCATCATTTATACAAAATTTTAAAGGAGCAAAATGAGTTCAAAAGACGTTTTAAAGCTTATTAAGGATAAACAAGTTGAATTTGTGGATCTTAGATTCACCGACCCCAAAGGTAAGCTTCAGCATTTAACTATGGACTCGACTATTGTTGATGAGGATATGTTCAACAATGGAGTGTTCTTTGACGGCTCCTCAATTGCTGGATGGAAAGCGATAAATGAGTCAGACATGATTTTAAAACCTGACTTAGATAGACCAATTATAGATCCATTCAATTCTCATACAACCTTAAATATTTTTTGCGATATTTTAGACGCGGTAAAAAAAGATCCTTATGAAAGAGATCCTAGAGGAACAGCAAAAAAAGCTGAAGCGTATTTAAAAAAATCTGGTATCGGAGACAAGTCTTATTTCGGACCTGAGCCTGAATTTTTTGTTTTTGATGATGTTAGATTTAAAAACGAAATGAATGAAACTAGTTTTAGTATTGATAGTTCTGAGGGACCTTACAACACTGGAAAAAAATATGAAAATGGTAACATGGGCCACAGACCTGGAATTAAAGGTGGTTATTTCCCAGTGCCTCCAGTTGATAGTGCTCAAGATATGAGAGGTGAGTATTTAAAAGCTCTTAAAGATATGGGTGTGAAAGTTGAAAAACATCACCATGAAGTAGCTCCAAGTCAACATGAGCTTGGAATGTATTTCGGAACTTTAACTAATCAAGCTGATAACGTTCAACTTTATAAATATGCAGTTCAAATGGTAACTCACTCTTTTGGAAAAACAGCAACTTTTATGCCAAAGCCAGTAAAAGGTGATAATGGATCAGGAATGCACTGCCACCAATCGATCTGGAAAGGTAATACACCAGTGTTTATGGGTAAAGAATACGCAGGGCTCTCAAAAGAAGCATTGTATTACATTGGCGGGATACTTAAACACGCTAAAGCAATTAATGCATTCTCTAACGCGACAACAAATAGTTATAAGCGTTTAATACCTGGATTTGAAGCACCAGTAATTTTAGCTTATTCAGCTAGAAATAGATCTGCTTCATGTAGAATACCAGTAATAATGAATCCCAAAGCGGCAAGATGTGAAATTAGATTTCCAGATGCTGCAGGAAATCCATATTTAACTTTTGCTTCAATGCTCATGGCAGGAATAGATGGAATTAAAAATAAGATTGATCCGGGTAAATCTTTTGATGACGACTTATACTCTTTATCTGAAGATGAAGTTAAAAAACTTCCAACTGTGTGTGGATCTTTAAGAGAAGCTATGCAAAACCTTGATAAGGACAGAAAATTTTTAACTGAAGGCGGAGTATTTACCGACGATCAAATAGACGCTTACATTGAATTAAAATTCCAAGAAATTTATAAATTCGAACATACACCTCATCCTATTGAATTTGAGATGTATTATAGTGGTTAAACTTTAAAAGATTCTCCACATCCACAACGTTCAGTTTCGTTAGGATTTTTAAATACAAATTGAGATGAAAATTTCTCTTTCTTATAATCCATCTCTGTGCCTAAAAGATACATTATTGCTTTCGGATCAATCAAAACTTTTACTCCCTTGTCCTCCACAATTTCCTCATTGGGTTTAATATCTTTAGCATACTCCATTATATAAGACATTCCTGCACAACCACCAGATTTCACACCTACTCTAACGCCTATAGTTTTGTCCTCAGCTTTGGACATAATTTCTTTAATTCTTTCAGCTGCATTCTTACTTAGTTTAATTACTTGTTCGCTCATAAATTTAACTCTAGCTTTGCGGCTTCAGACATTTTATCTTTAGTCCAAGGCGGATCCCAGACTAATTTTAGATCAACATCATCAACACCGTCTATTTTTAATATATTATCTTTAACCATTTTAGGCAAACTTTCAGCTACTGGACAATTTGGTGAAGTCAAGGTCATATCTATATTTACTTTTTTCTCATTTTCGATGTCTATTTTATAAATTAGACCCAATTCATATATATTGACCGGTATTTCAGGATCGTAAATCTTTTTAATCTCTAAAATTACTTTGTTTTTCAATTCACTCATTTTTTTTCAACTGCTGACAAACAAGTATGCCAAGCCATTGTGGCGCATTTAACTCTCATTGGAAATTCTTGGACCCCAGATAATGAGGTAATCGTAGTAATCTGGTCTTCAGTAAGGCTATTTAATGTGATTTTTGTTTTATTTTTAATCATGTTTATAAAATCTTCATTTACTCTCTTTAAAAATGATAGATCTTTTCCTTTAACAGTTTCTGTCAGAATAGATGCTGAGGCTAAAGAAATAGCGCACCCTTCTCCCTCAAAACTTAAATCTTCAATTTCTTTTTCTTTGTTAAGTTTTAAATAAATATGAACTTTGTCGCCGCACAAAGGGTTGTGAGCTTTAGCATCGTTAGTATAGCCATCGCACTTTCCTTTATTTCTAGGATTTTTTCCATGATCTAAAATTATTTCTTGATATAGCTCTTTAAGTTCCATTTAATTTTGAAATACTTTCTGACATTTTTGAATTGCTTCTGATAATTTGTCTATATCTTCTTTATCGTTATAAACTCCAATCGAAGCTCTAGCTGTTGCAGGTATACCAAGTTTATCATGTAATATTTGACAACAATGATGCCCGGCTCTTATTGCAACTCCATCGTCATCCAAAATAGTTGCAATGTTGTGAGGATGGATATCTTTTAAAGTAAAACATAATACTGATCCTCTTTCCTTAGGATCACCAATTATATTAACGGAATTATTTTTTTTTAGTTTTTCTAATCCGTATTGTAAAACCTCATTTTCATGTGAAGCAATTTTTCTAATACCTAGACCCTCAATAAAATTAAGTGACTCTGCAAACGCGACGACTTCTGCTGTTTGCATTGTTCCAGCCTCAAATTTTGTATAAGCGTCTGCAAAAGTAATACCCTCTTTTTTAACCTCATTTATCATACCACCGCCACCTTGATATGGTGGTAAATCGTCAACCCATTTTTTTTTCATGTACAATACACCGAGACCATTCGGTCCGTACATTTTATGGCAAGATATTGCATAAAAATCACATCCAATTTTTTGCATATCAATTGCTGAGTGTGGTGCGCCTTGTGTCCCATCAATCAATACTGGAATATTTTTTCCTTTTGCAAGATCTACAATATTTGAAATCGGTAAAACTGCTCCAGTAACATTTGAAATATGAGTAATAGCGATAATTTTAGTTTTACTTGTAATAAGTTTTTTAATTTCCTCTATTTCAACATCACCGTCTTCATTAACTTGAGCAAATTTAATTACTGCTCCTTTTTCAGTTCTTAAAAAGTCCCAGGGAACATAGTTAGAGTGATGTTCTAATTCTGTAATTAATATTTCATCTCCTTTATTGATATATTTTTTGCCATAGGATGAAGCTACTAAATTTATTGCCTCTGTTGCTCCCTTAGTAAAGATTATTTCCTCTCTATGTTTAGCGTTTAAATATTTTTGAACTTTATCTCTTGTAGCCTCAAATCTATTTGTTGCTTTTACTGCAAGAGTATGGACGCTCCTTCCAACATTAGAAAATTCTGTTTCATAAAAATTTGAGATTTTATCTATAACCATTTTTGGTTTTTGAGAAGAGTTAGCACTATCTAAATAGACCAAAGGTTTACCATTAATTTTTTGTTTAAAAATTGGAAACTCTTTTTTTATATTTTTAATATCCATTAATTTGTCTTTCTAATTTTTCTCTTAAGAAATTCTTTATTTTTCCCTCAGATAATTTTTCTAGGATTTCACATAAAAAACCATTTATTAACATTTGATATGCTTCCTTTTCTGGAATACCTCTTGATTTCAAATAATGTATTGAATTTAAATCTATGCTTCCAGAAGTAGAACCGTGAGAGCATTTTACGTCATCAGCATAAATTTCTAACTCGGGTTTTGCATCAAACTCTGCTGCATCATTTAAAATTAAAGCTTTGCTTAATTGATAGGCATCTGTTTTTTGTGCAATATTTTTTACAAAAATTTTTCCTTGATAAACACCTTTGCTTTTATCGTTTAAAACATTTTTTACCTTTTGATAGCTATTACAATTAGGACTATTATGATTTATTCGAGTTTTAATTTCTTGATGTTCATTATTCATTAAATTCAAAGCTGAAAAAACACTGCTATTTGAATTTTCTTCATTAAGATTTATTTCAAAATCAAGCTTATTAAATTTTAAGCCCGAGGATAATAAATAGTTTTCAAAAGTCGAATTTTTTTCTACGTCACTCATAATATATTTATAAAAATAACCATTGCATTTAGAATTATTAAATAAAATATTTTTTAATGAGGAGTTTTTTTTAATTTTAATGTTTTCTAAGATGTTCACCATAAAGTTTTCTTTTGAAGAATTGTTGATGCAATTAATTAGATTTAATTCTGAATTTTCATTTAAAATTATTGAATTTTTATAATTAACTATTGTTTCCTTCAACGAGTTTGAGAAATTATTATAAATAACTAATGGTTTTTTAAATTTATAGTTTTTGGAAATCTCTAAAGAAAAACCACCTGTAGCTAAAGCATTGTTAAGAAAGTATAATGAATTTTTACCATCTAAAAATAACTCATTCTTATAATTATAATTGTCTATTGAAATTTTATTTTTTTCTTCGTATGAAAAATCTTTAGATATAAGTTTACCATTTAATAATGAAATATAATTATGGTCAAATTCTTCAATAATTTTTAATTCTGTTTTTTCTGGTAAAAAATCATTATTAAAAATTTTATTGAAGTTATTTTTTATAATCGAATTAAGATCAGAAAATTTCCAATCTTCATCCTTTTTATTGGGGAAGCCTGTTTGATAAAAAAGTTCTAAGTTTTTTTTTCTTAAATCTATTTCTTCTTTGGAAAGATCTTTAATCTTATTTATTTTAAAATCGTAATTTTGTTTCATCTAAATTATATTTGAATAACCTGTTTTTTCTAATTGTATCCCGAGATCTGCATCACCAGTTTTAATAATTTTTCCGTTAGACAGGACATGAACAAAATCAGGTTTTATGTAATCTAATAGTCTTTGATAGTGCGTAATAATTAAAAATGCATTATCTTTATTTTTATAAGAATTAACTCCATCAGCTACAATCCTAAGGGCATCAATATCTAAACCTGAGTCTGTCTCATCCAAAATTGATAACTCTGGTTGAAGCAGTTTCATTTGTAAAATTTCATTTTTTTTCTTTTCACCGCCAGAAAATCCAACATTAAGTTGACGTGATAAAAATTTCTCATCAATACCAAGCTCTAAGGCTTTTTCTTTTATTAATTTTAAAAAAGTTAAAGTATCTAATTCTTTCTCGCCTTGCGCTTTCCTTACTGAGTTCAAAGAAGTTCTTAAAAAAGTGTTAGTATTTACCCCTGGTATTTCTAAAGGGTATTGAAATGCCAAAAAAATTCCTTTTTGTGCTCTTTCTTCAGTTGATAGCTCGCTTAAGCTCTCTCCTTTATATTTAATATCACCTTTGATCTCATAGCCATTTTTACCTGATAACACATTTGCTAATGTGCTTTTTCCCGAACCATTAGGGCCCATAATTGCGTGCACTTCTCCAGGCTTAATGTTTAAATTTAAACCTTTCAAAATGTGCTTGTTATCAATAGTTGCTTCTAAATTTTTGATATTTAACATTATCCAACACTTCCTTCCAAACTGATTGCTACAAGTTTTTGGGCTTCAACTGCAAATTCCATTGGCAATTGCTGCAAAACCTCTTTGCAAAAACCATTTACAATTAAACTTACCGCCTCTTCTTGATCCAAGCCTCTTTGGTTGCAGTAGTAAAGTTGTTCCTCATTTATTTTAGTCGTAGTTGCTTCGTGTTCTATTGTTGAAGTTGCGTTATTATTTTTGATATACGGAATTGTATGTGCTCCACATTTATTGCCCATCAAAAGAGAGTCGCATTGAGTGTAGTTTCTAGAATTTATTGCTTTATTTTTTATTTCAACAAGCCCTCTATACATATTGTCCGCATTCCCTGCTGATATTCCTTTAGAAATAATTTTACTTTTTGTATTTTTACCTAAATGTATCATTTTTGTTCCAGTATCTGCTTTTTGAAAATTATTTGTAATTGCAATTGAATAAAATTCTCCAACTGAATTGTCTCCTTGCAAAATGCAACTAGGATATTTCCAAGTAATCGCTGACCCTGTTTCAACTTGAGTCCATGAAATTTTAGAATTTTTTCCTCTACATGCTCCTCTTTTTGTTACAAAATTATATATTCCTCCAACTCCTTTTTCGTCTCCTGGATACCAGTTCTGAACAGTTGAATATTTTATCTCTGCATCGTCTAGGGCTATTAATTCAACGTTTGCTGCATGAAGTTGATTTTCATCTCGCATAGGCGCAGTACATCCTTCTAAATAACTTACATAACTTCCTTTATCGGCAATTATTAAAGTTCTTTCAAATTGTCCTGTTTCTGAGGCATTAATTCTAAAATAAGTAGACAATTCCATCGGGCACTTTGTGTTAGGAGGAATATAAACAAATGAACCATCGGTAAATACTGCTGAATTTAAAGTAGCAAAATAATGATCGCTTAATGGTATAACTGAACCAAGATATTTTTTAACAAGATCTGGATGCTTTTGAATAGCTTCTGATATTGAACAAAAAATTATTCCTTTTTTTGTAAGTTCTTCTTTAAAGGTGGTAGCCACTGAAACTGAGTCGAAAACAGCATCAACAGCTATTCCATTTAATCTTTTTTGTTCGACTAAAGGTATTCCAAGTTTTTTATAAGTTTCTAATATTTTGGGATCAATTTCATCTAAACTCTTTGGTTTTTCTGAAGCACTTTTTGGTGCTGAATAATAATATAAATCTTGATAATCTATTTTTGGATATTTTGGCTTTTGCCAATTAGGCTCTTTTAAAACTTTTAATCTGTTAAAAGCTTTTAATCTCCACTCTAACATCCATTTTGGCTCTTTTTTTATATTAGAAATAAATCTGATTGTCTCTTCATTAAGACCCTTTGGAGATCTAATGTTCTCAACATCAGTTGTAAAACCATATTTATAATCTTTGTTATTTTTTAAATCTTCAGCTTTCATTTATTTAAAGTTTGGTTTTTTTTTATTATGTCTTGTAATTTTACCCTCTCAAAAAAATCATTTATATGCTGATCAAGTTGATCCCATAGATTATGTGTGATGCATTTTGACGATTTATTATTACATCCTTTTTTTGACTCTTTTTTACAGTTAAGCATTTTAACTTCCTCATCTACTGCTGAAATAATATTTGAAATTTTTATTTCTTCAGGTGAAGACTCCAATACATAACCGCCTCTAGCTCCTCTTACACTTTTTACTAAATTTTTATTTTTAAGCTTAATAAATATCTGCTCTAAATAAGCTAAAGAAATGTTTTGCCGTAACGATATGTCTGTAAGGCTTGTTGGTCCCTTATCTTTAAATAAAGCTAAATCAGCCATAGCCATTACCGCATATCTTCCTTTAGTAGTAAGTTTCATAAATTAACGTTGTAATACAATATTTTTAATTTAATTCCTACTAATTTAGTAAGGTTTAAAAAAAATTATTTGCCGCATAAAAACATGTTATAAAACATTACTTTTTTTTAAAAATAATAATCATTATCAATTATGAAACCTAAAAGTTTAGAAATTTTTATACCTGGTCCCGCAGGGAGACTAGAAGCTAAATATTATAAAAACCCAAAATTCGGTTCACCGGTTGCAATCGTATTACATCCTCATCCTCAATACGGAGGTACAATGAATAATAGAATAGTTCAGCTCATGTATAATATTTTTTTGGAAAATGGTTTTTCAGTAATTAAGGTAAATTTTAGAGGTGTAGGAAAAAGTGATGGAGTTTTTGATAATGGACAAGGTGAATTATCTGATGCTGCAGCAGCATTAGATTGGATAGAGCGACAAAATCTTGATTATAGTCAATGTTGGGTTTCTGGATTTTCTTTTGGTTCTTTAATTTGTATGCAGTTAATCATGAGAAGACCTGAAGTAAATAATTTTATTGCAGTTTCACCTCAACCAAATGTGTACGATTTTTCTTTTCTTGCTCCTTGTCCAACATCTGGCCAAGTAGTTTATAGCGATAATGATGAATTAGTTACAAAAGAGAGTATTATAGAATTAGATAATAGGGTAAAAAATCAAAAAGGTGTAGAAGTAATATTTTCTAAAATAAAAAACTCTAATCATTTTTTTAAGGACAAGGAAAAAGAGCTTGCCGCTGAAATTGAAAAATATTTAAAAGAAAAAACAGCATTAATTTAATTCTTTATTATAACTCCACCCAAACTTGGTTTTTTACAACCGGTAGTACCTGGAAAAGAAATTGGTAAACGTAAAAGCGATCTAATAGCTAAAAAAGCAAAAGCTTGTGACTCTATAAAGTCTCCATCGATTTTGTAATCATCAATTAGTTTTAAATTAATATTTTGTGATAAATTTTCTTGAATCTTTTTTATCAATGTTTTATTTTTCCTCCCTCCACCACATAACAATATATCTTGTATTTTTTCCTTAGAACTATTTAAAGATAAAGATAATTCATTGCTTATAATACTTGCAGTAAAATCGGTTAGAGTTGTAACTCCGTCTTCTAAATTTAAACCTCGTACAAAAGAAACATCAAAATCATTGGTATCAAAAGATAACTTCTTTTTATTGCTTCTATTCATATACAATTCTTGAGCTTGTTCAAAAATTATTTCATTTCTTTTTCCGCTTAAGGCAATAGTACCATTTAAGTCAAACTTTTTCGCTGAGTTTTTTCTTACCCAAGCGTCAATTAAACAATTTCCAGGCCCAATATCTTTACTGATTAATTCAGAAAGATCATTTTCATTTTTGATAATTGTAATGTTTGAGATGCCACCGATATTCAAAAAACAAACTGGTAGTTTGATTTTATTTTGTATACATATCAAATTATGAAAAACAGGAGTTAAAGGTGCACCTTGACCCTCATTGATAATGTCATTTTTTCTAAAATCGTAGACAATATTTTTGTTTGTTAATTGATTTAAGAGTTTTCCATTCCCCAATTGTCTAGATATTTTTTCCTCAGGATTGTGGTAAATTGTTTGACCATGAAAACCCACTACAGTGTCATCACTAATGTTTAATTCTTTAATTATCTCAGCATGAAAGATTGTGATTTTTCTCTCTAAAATATTTATCTCATTATTGAATGTTTTTAAGTGCTCAATTTTATGAATTTTTTCTTTTAAACTGTGAATATCTTTGTAAATCTCCGAATTGTATTCAAAATATTTATCTTTTATTAAGGTATATTGATTTGTTCCATCAGTCTTAATAATGGATGCATCTACTCCGTCTCCGGAAGTTCCGCTCATTAAACCTAAAGAGTTCCAATTTTTTTGCATATTTTTATTTATTTATAATAATTTTTGTATAATAGTCGGTTTAGTAAATAGCGCTATGAAAAATATTTTTTTACAAGAAATGCAAAAACGTGGCTATCTAAATCAATGCACCGATTTAAATAAATTAGGTGAAATTTGCAACAAAAAATCAATATCTGGTTATATAGGTTTCGATTGCACGGCAAGTAGCTTGCACGTTGGTAGCTTATTGCAAATAATGATTTTAAAATTAATGCAGAAACATGGTCACCGACCTATTGTGCTTTTAGGGGGAGGTACAACATTAATTGGCGATCCATCTGGAAAAGATTCTACTAGAAAAATATTATCTAAAGAAGAAATAAAGAAAAATATACAAAGTATAAAAAAAGTTTTTAAAAAAATTTTAGATACATCTAATAAAAAAACCTCACCAATATTTGTTGATAATGCCAAATGGTTAACAAAACTTAATTATATTCAATTTTTAAGAGATATTGGAAGTCATTTCACAATTAACAAAATGCTTACTTTTGATAGTGTAAAACTTAGATTAGAAAGAGAACAGTCTTTAAGTTATATGGAATTTAATTATATGATTTTACAGGCTTACGACTTCTATCAATTGTTTAAAAATAATAATTGTCTTTTACAAATTGGTGGATCTGATCAATGGGGAAATATTATTAATGGTACAGATTTAATTAGAAGAATTATGCAAAAAGATGCATTTGGCCTTACATCTCCATTAATAACTTTAGCCTCTGGTGCTAAAATGGGAAAAACTGAAAAAGGTGCAATTTGGTTGAACAAAGATCAATTGTCTCCTTATGATTATTGGCAATTTTGGAGAAATACTGATGATAGAGATGTCAAAAGATTTCTTTATTTTTTTACAGAGATTGAAGCAAATGAGATTGAGAATATTTTTAATAATGAAAAAAATATTAATAATTTGAAAATTTTATTAGCAAATGAAGCTACAAGAATTCTTCATGGAGATGAGGCTTCAAATAAAGCAGAACAAACAGCTAAGATTACCTTTGATAAAGGGGGTTTAGGAACTGATTTACCCGAAATCAAAATTAAATTAAATGAATTAAAAAAAGGAATAAATATTTTAGACTTAATAGCTAACAATCAGATTTTGTCTTCTAAAAGTGAAGCTCGAAGAGCAATATCTAATAAAGGATTTAAGATTAATGGAATTATTGTTGAAAAAGAAAAAAAAATTCTTGAATTAAAAGATTTTAAAGAAAAAGTTCTAAAACTCTCCTATGGTAAGAAAAAGCACTATTTAATTAAGCTTATTTAGTTTTTTATCTCTTTCAATTATCTTCTGTATAAATCTTGGAGTTAAAGTTCTGATAGGATTTATAGTAGTTTTAATTTTATCTTTTGGTCCTTTCATTTTAAAACTTATGCCAAATAAACCTTCACCAACATCTTTAGGTATCACAATGTTGCCGATTAAAGGTATTTTTGAAATAAGTTTATTGAGTGTTTTAGCTGGAACCAAAGTTCCTCTTAAACTAGTCATGCCATTTTCATCTTTATAACCTTCCATTAAAACTGAGATGCTAGGACCTAGAGCTAATATTTCATTTAGTTTTAAAAAATTTTTATTTTTTTGCATGTCAATTTCTAATTTATCAAAAGATAATCCCTCCCCTTCAGCTAAATCAGCTAAACCTCCAAGATCGGCTAAAGATAATAATTTGATAACACCAGGAGCATTTACTACTTTAAAATTTTCAATTTTGAGTTTTGAATTAGATTTTGGTCCATCAATTATTGAGCTGAACAATAATTTTCCTCCTGACAAACCGTTAAAAAAACTATATTCGGTTAATAGAGGTCGAGTTAAATCCGAGTAAATTTCTAAATACTTTCTATTACTGTTCTTATCTTTTTTCATTGTTATATCCAAAAAATTATTACCACCAAAATCGCCTTTAGATGTAATTTTAACGAATTGCCCTTTCTGAATTTCACCTAATAATTTAAAGTTTTGTAGTTTTTCTGATACTGGCACTTTAATTTCTTTAAAATCAATCTCAATTAGACTATTTATTTTTTGAAGTTTACTTTCACCAGTTTGATTATTTAAAAATTTTGCTAAATTAGTTGCATCAAATTTATCTCCAATGATAAGAATTTTACCTTTATTCTGTATCAAGAAATTATTATTTGGAGTTTTTACCTCAATTTTTTTAAATGATGATAGATTGTTTTTTTTAAATATCAGGTCATCAATTTTTAAAAAATTACTTCCTTCTTCATAATTAAATTTTTTAATTTGTGTTTTGTCTTTTTGTTTTTGAAGAGTTAGAGATATATTGGCAATATCATTTTCAAGTTTAGAATAATTAATCAGGTCTAATTTAAAGTTATTTTTATAATCTATATCTAAACTCAATTCAAATAAGTCTTTTTGAAAAAAGTTTTCAAATTTAATCTTTTGAAAATTATTTTCATCAAATGAATATTTTCCTGTACCGCTTGTGGATGTTTTATTTGGTGAAAATTCTGACTTAATTTGAAAATCGGATAAATAAATTCTACCAATTTTATCTACTATTATGTTATTGGTTATTGGCTTAGATAATTTTATCTCACTTTTTTTTAATTTTCCCAAAATACTATAATTGTAATCTTTAACTTTATAAGTATTGTCTAGATTTATATAAATATTATTACTTAGATCTGCGCTTAAGCTATCAATATTTTCAATAAAAGATAGTTTATCTAAAATTAATTCATAATTGTTTAAATCTTTTTTTTTTAGGTTAATTTTTGAATTAAAATTAGAATTTAACTTTATTCCATTTTCTAAATTTAATTTAATATCTCCGTTTGAAATTAGAATATCCTCTAAATTTCCAAAAATATTTTTAATCAAAATATCATCTTTGTCTGCAAAAAAAGAAAGTGAGGTTTTTGTTAAATTGAGCCCACTAATCAATTCTATATTTAAATTTTTTACTTTTCCTTTTGCAATAAAATTTTTAAGTGAACCTTTAGAATCCAAAAATATTTCAATTTTTGAAATTAATTTTCCATTTTTAATTTTATTATTTAAAAAACTTTTAAAATTTGAGGGTTTTATTATGGATGAAAGATTATTTAAGTCTTCTAAGTTTAATTCCTTTAGATTTAAATCAATTTTTTTAATTTTAGGCTCAGATTTTAATAAGGATAAAAAATCAACATAAACTTTTATGCTTTGAGTTGGAATTGAAATATTATCATATATTATTCTTGGATCGTTAGTCTCTAAAAATAGACTTAAGCCCTTAATATCAAACTTAAATTTTATAACATTTAATTTTAAATCGATACTCTTAGTTTCAGAAACTTTTTTTTCAATAAGATAATTGAATTTGTTTGTTTTTACTCCAGATGTTGCAAGAACAAAAGTTATTACAATAAAAAGAAAGACTGCAAATATGATTAAATATGATAATTTTTTCATTTTTTATTTTTAATTCCCTCTTCTATAAATTGATCTATATTGCCATTTAAAATACTTTCAGGATTTGTACTTTCTAACTTATTTCTCAAATCTTTTACTAATTGATAAGGTTGTAATACGTATGATCTTATTTGATGACCCCAACCAATATCGGTTTTAGAGGTCATCTCTTTTTGATTTTCTTCCTCTTTTTTTTGAATTTCGTGCTCGTAAAGTCTAGCTCTTAACATTTTAAAACAGGTTTCTTTATTTTTGTGTTGTGATCTCTCATTTTGACACTGAACAACTATTTTAGTTGGCATATGAGTAATTCTTACCGCGCTATCAGTCGTATTCACATGTTGTCCACCGGCTCCGCTGGATCTATATGTGTCAATTCTTAAATCTTTTTCATCAATTACTATATTAATATCATCGTCCACAGCAGGATAAACCCATACACTTGCAAAACTTGTATGTCTTCTAGCCCCACTATCAAATGGTGAAATACGTACAAGTCTATGCACTCCAGACTCTGCTTTCATTAAACCATATAAGTAATCTCCTTCAACTTTTACTATCGAAGATTTTATCCCTGCTTCTTCACCTTTATGCTCACTAATAATTTCATATTTAAATTTTTTTTTATCAAACCATTTAATATACATTCTACGAAGCATATCTGCCCAATCTTGACTTTCCGTGCCTCCCGCGCCAGCGTGAATTTCAAGATAAACATCATAATCATCATTATCGCCTGACAAAAAACAATCAATTTCATTTTTCTTTATCTCTTGAAAAATTTGTTCAATTTTTTTTTCACAGTCTAGAATGGTATCTTCATCGTTTTCTTGCGAGGCTAAAGCGTATAAATCTTTAAGATTTTCAAAATCTTTAAGTGATTTAAAGTAAGAGTTAAGAATATTTTCGAATTTTTTTTTTTGTTTAACAGTCTTCTTTACTAAATTCTTATCTTTCCAAAAATCTTCTTTTAAAGAAATCTGCTCTAGTTCTATTAATTTATCTCTAACATTTTCCTTATCAAAGATACCCCCTGACATTACTGAGGGACTTTTCAATAGCAGATATTTTTGTATCGAAATTTTCCATTAATAAAATTGACGAAATTTTATTATATTATCACTTCCATTTGTTGAGATTAAGTTATTATTATTAATATTGTTAATATCTTTAAGCTTTAGCGCCTCAATGATTGAATTTTTATCACCTTGTGCAGATTTTGTCCCTGTATCGTAATTTATTGAAGTTAAGAATATTTTTTCGGGTATATTAAAATCATTAAAATCTTCTTTATAAAGAGCGTTTTCGACAAAATCTTTAAATACAGGTAAAGCAGCTTTTGATCCTGTCTCATATTTTCCTAAAGATTTTGGATTGTCATAACCGATATAGACCCCAACTACTAGGTTAGACGAAAAACCAATAAACCATGCATCGTAATTATCATTTGTTGTTCCAGTTTTTCCTGCCAATGGAACTTTCAAAGATTTTAATTTTTTTGCAGTCCCCCTTTTAACTGCCCCTTGCAAAATTGATGTCATTTGATAAGCGGTCTCTTCACTTATGACTCTTTTACTTTCACTTTCAATTTTTGGAAGTTTTATTTCTTCATTTATAAATTTATCACAACCAATACATTTTCTGCTTTTTTCTTGAAAAATTGTTTTTCCTCTTCTATCTTGTATTCTTGAAATTAGCTTTGGATCAATTTTTATTCCTCCATTTACAAATGGGGCATAGGCAGAAGTAAGATTCAGCAATGTAGTTTCAGCTGCTCCTAAAGACACTGACAACAATTCTGGTATTTCTTCGTAAATATTTAATTGTTTCGACAAATTTAAAATTTCTTCTAAACCTAAAACTTTTGCAATTCTAACTGTCATTAAATTTCTTGAATACTCAATCCCTTTCCTAAAAGTAGTTGGGCCATAAAATTTTTTTCCATAATTTTCAGGCTTCCAATTCTTCAATCCAACTCCTTGACTTTCTACAAACGGGGCATCAAGAATTATTGAATTAGGAGCAAAACCTTTTTCAAGTGCTGCAGCATATACAATTGGTTTGAATGCAGAGCCGGGCTGTCTTTTTGCTTGAGTAACTCTATTAAATTCACTTTTTTTAAAATTAAAACCTCCTACTAAAGCTAATACATGTCCAGTAAAAGGATCTAATGCTACTATCCCTCCATTTACTCTTGGATATTGTTTTAATAACCATAGATTATTTTCTTTTTTTATAAAAATTATGTCACCAATTTTATGAACTTCTTTGATCGATTTTTTTTTTGGGATAGACCATTTTAAACTTTTATAATTCAATGTTCCTTCATTATCCCCTTTTGTTTTATCAATTATTTTAAATTTAACTTCATTATCATTTAGAGATGTAATTTCTGCAATATGCCAGTTTAAAGTTGGGTCAAGTTTAAATTGTTTGATTGAATTTTTCCAATTCTTATTTTTTATTTTATTAGTAATCGGTCCTCTCCATCCTCTACGACGATCATAACTTTCAATACCTTTTCTCAGAGATTTAAGAGCTTGAATTTGATATTCAATTTTTAGTGGAGTGCTGATGCTTAAACCCTGAGAGTAAAGTTTCTCAAATCCATAAATATCTTTTACAGTCCTCCTAACTTCCTCCGTATAAGAGTTGGCTTCATTAACTATTTCAATTTTTCTTTTTTTAAGTTTAATATCTGAGTCCTTCAATTTACTTAATTCTTTTTTCGATATAAATTTATTCTCTTCTAGATTTGTGAGAACTAAATTTCTTCTAAATTTGGCGATTTCAGGATACTTGTAAGGATTATATTTGCTTGGTGCTTTTGGTAAAGCTGCAAGTAAAGCTGCCTCTAAATAATTAAGTTCTTTAATCGATTTGTCAAAATATTCTAAACTAGCTGCAGCTATTCCGTAGGTTCCTTGACCTAAATAAATTTGATTTAAATAAAGCTCTAAAATTCTTTCCTTTGTATAAGCTCTTTCAATTCTAAAAGCTAAAATAGCTTCTTTCACCTTTCTTTTCATTGAAACTTCATTTGTTAACAAAAAATTTTTTGCAACTTGCTGTGTAATGGTAGACGCCCCTTCCAGTCTTTTATTTTGAGAGATGTTCTTAATATTTTTAATAACTGCTCTTAATATCCCTTTGGCATCAATTCCTGGGTGACTAAAAAAATTCTTATCTTCTGCTGATAAAAAGGCGTTTATGACTTTGGCTGGAATAGACTCGAAAGGTATAAATAATCTTTTTTCAATGGCATACTCAGCTATTAACTTGTTATTCTCTGAATACACTCTGCTTGAAATTGGTGGTTGATAATTGGAAAGTTTTTTGTAATCAGGTAAACCTATTGAAAAGTACCATAACGTAGAAAAAACAAATAGAACTACGAAAACAAAAAATATAATTACAAATTTTAGTGAAAAATTAAGAAATTTAAACATTGATTTCATTTTTATTAATAATTCTGACTATCTTGAGGCACATGATGATTATAATCGTGTATTTATCAAAAAAATTGTATAAAATGGACTATATGTCATTTTTAAAAATAGCAAATTACAAAATTTTAAAAGGAATTCTAATAACATGGAAAAAAACTTATATATTGATGCATCGCATCCAAATGAAACTCGTATTGTTCTCAAGTCATCAAATTCAATTGAAGAATATGAATTTGAGGACAAGAATAATTTAAATTTTAAAAATAATATTTATCTAGCAACCATAAGTAGAGTTGAACCATCGCTACAAGCAGCTTTTGTTAACTTTGGGAGAGAGCGACATGGATTTTTAGCTTTTAATGATATTCAATCAGATTATTACCAGCTACCTTCTGAAGATAAAGAAAAAATTCGATTAGCTGAAGAAGAAATTAGAGAAGAACTCAAAGATAAAACCATAGAGCCAAATCAAGAAAACCTACAATCTGATAATCAACCAGAAAATACCGATGATAAAAGCGAGAGCAATGATGAGCCAACAGAAAAAGGAAACAAAAAACAAGATTATCGTGAAAAAGTAAAGTCCTCTTACGGAATTAAAAGATATAAAATTCAAGAAGTCATTAAACCAGGTCAGGTAATTTTAATTCAAGTTATAAAAGAAGAAAGAGGTCAAAAAGGTGCTGCTCTTACTACTTTCATATCACTAGCTGGAAAATATATGGTTCTTATGCCTAATACTCCAAAAGGTGGGGGGATATCTAGAAAAATTTTTAATTCAACAGATCGTCAAAAAATTAGAAATATTCTTAATGATATAGAAATTCCCAGCAGTATGGGTGTTATTGTAAGAACTGCTGGTGCGAATAAAACAAAAAATGAAATAGAAAAAGACTTTCAAAATACATTAAAAACTTGGGAAGAAATTAAAGACAAAGCCTTGGACTCAAACGCACCGTCTCTTGTGTATGAAGAAGGAGATATAATTAAAAGAACGCTAAGAGACACTTATGATAACGATACTAAAAATGTTTACATTGAAGGTAATGAAGCTTACCAAAAAGCAAAGAAGTTTATGAAAGAATTAATGCCAAAAAATGTTAAAAATATTAAAAAATATAGAGGCAAGATTCCGCTATTTCATGACGCGAATATTGAAAAAGAATTAAATAATATTTATGAACCAACTGTAAAATTAAAATCTGGAGGTTATTTAGTTATTAATCCTACTGAAGCGCTAGTTTCAATCGATATTAATTCTGGTCAGTCAACAAAACAAATTAATATCGAAAAAACAGCTTTAAATACTAATTTAGAAGCTGCAGAAGAGATAGCACATCAGATAAAATTAAGAGATTTGTCTGGACTAATAGTGATCGACTTTATTGATATGATGAACTTTTATAACAGAAGAATAGTTGAGAAGAAAATGAGAGAAAGTATCAGAAAGGATAGAGCGAGGATTCAAATTGGAAGAATTAGTAATTTTGGTCTTCTTGAGATGACTAGACAAAGATTACGTGAAGGGTCTATTAAATGGGAAACGCAACTATCACTTTCTTCTTTTTCTCAAAAAATTTTAAAGAAAATACAACACTTAGCTTTTACAGATAAAGTAAAAGTAATTAATTCTTATGTGCCAGAGAAAGTAAAAATTTTTATTGAGAAAAATTTATTAGATGAATTAAAATATTTTCAAAAAAAATATACCTTTGAGGTGAAAATATTATCTAATGATAAATTCATCATCCCAGAGTATAAAATTGATTTACTTAATAAATCAAAAAAATTGATCAATACTGTTGAGAATATTAATTCAATTATTGAAATTAAAAAAATTAAAAAGACTCAACAAAAACAAAAGAAAGATAAAAAAATTAATATTAAAAGCAAAGATAAAGTAAAGAAATCTAAGTCAAAAATAAAAGCCCGTACACTCTGGATTAGAAGGAAGAAAAAAAGTTAAATTAAACCACTTAAAGGTGAGCTAGGTTCTGCAAGATAATTCTTTTTCATTCTTCCAGCTAAGAAAGAATTTCTACCAGAAATTACTGCCTCTTTAAAAGCTTTTGCCATTAAGATCGGTTTTTTTGCATTTGCAATTGCACTGTTAATTAAAACACCATCACATCCTAACTCCATTGCAATAGTCGCATCAGATGCAGTTCCTAATCCTGCATCTATAATTACAGGAACTTTACATTGTTTTATAATTATTGAGATGTTGACTTTATTTTGAAGTCCTAAACCTGATCCGATTGGAGAAGCTAATGGCATAATAGCTGAAGCGCCACTATCTTCTAATTTTTTAGCTAATAAAGGGTCGTCTGTACAATAGACCATAACTTTAAAACCCTCTTTAACTAAAATTTTTGTAGACTTGATGGTCTCAATCATGTTTGGATAAAGAGTTTTTTTATCTCCTAAAACTTCTAACTTCACCAGCTTCCAACCTCCCATCTCTCTTGCTAATCTTAAAGTCCTTAAAGCCTCTTCAGAAGTAAAACATCCTGCAGTATTGGGTAAATAAACTATTTTTTTTGGATTAATATAATCTGTAAGAATTGGTTTCTTTTTATCTAAAATGTTTATTCTTCTAACGGCAACAGTCACCATATCTGCTCCTGAAGCATTTATGGCTTTGGCAGTTTCAGAAAAGTTTTTATATTTTCCAGTGCCAACAATGAGTCTCGATTTAAATGACTTTCCCGCAACTTTAAATTTATCCTTTTTCAAATTAACCCCCACCAATGAAATGAACTATTTCTACTTTGTCATTATTTTTTAAATATTTTTTCTTATAATTTACTTTTGATACAATTATTCCATTATGTTCAATTGCAATTTTTTTATTAACTAATTTATATTTTTTTAAGAGATCTAATAATGAAAAATTAGATTTTATAACTACTTTTCTTCCATTTAATTGTATTTTTGCCATAATTAAGTTATTCAATTGAGAATTTATGAATAAAATTATAATTCTTAATGGCCCAAACCTCAACCTTTTAGGTGAGAGGGAAAAAAATCAATATGGATCTTTTACATTAAAGGATATTGAAAAACATTGTAATGATTATGCTAATCAAAATGATATTGAATTATCTTTGTTCCAATCTAATGTCGAAGGTGAATTAGTGACTCAAATTCAGAAAGCAAGGGAAGACAAAGATGGTTTAATCATAAATGCCGGGGGATACACTCACACTTCAGTGGCAATACATGATGCTCTGAAAATATTGAAAATTCCGATTATTGAATTGCATATCAGTAATATTTATAATAGAGAAGAATTCAGGCATAAATCTCTAATAAGTAAAGTTGCTAAAGGAGTAATTTGTGGATTTGGGGCAGATGGTTATATAATGTCTTTAAATGCTATGAATAAATTTTTAAAAAAATGAAAATTGATAAAAAATTAATAAAAGAGTTAGTCGAAAATCTAAAAGAATTTGAATTGACAGAATTAGAGTATCAAGATGGTCAAACAAAAATAAAAGTATCTAAAGTTTCCAAAGGAGTTGAACAAATAAAAACTAGCGCTGTTGTTTCTCAAAATAAAGCGGTACTTAAATCTTCTGATGATAGTGAGGGAATAAGAATTAAATCTCCGATAATAGGAACTTCGTATTTAGCTGCAGAACCAGGAGCTAAAAAATTTGTTGAAGTTGGAGATAAAATTAAAAAAGGTCAAACTGTAATGATCGTTGAAGCAATGAAAACAATGAATCATGTTCCATCAACAGCTGATGGTGAAGTAAAAAAAATTTTAGTAGAGGATGGTCAGCCAGTGGAGTTTGGACAAACCCTAGTCATTCTCAAGTAACATGTTCAAAAAAGTTTTAATAGCTAATAGAGGAGAAATAGCTGTTAGAGTTATACGGGCTTGTAAAGAATGGGGAATTAAAACTGTTGCAGTTCACTCAGATGTTGACGCTGAGTCTATGCATGTAAGGCTAGCTGATGAAAGTGTTTGCATTGGTTCACATCAGCCTCAAAACAGTTACTTAAATATTTCATCTATAATGTCAGCTGTGGATTTAACAGGTGCAGAAGCAATACATCCTGGTTATGGTTTTTTATCTGAGAATGCAAAATTTTCCGAAATTGTAAATAAACATGGCATTAAGTTTATAGGCCCTAGCGCAGAAATAATTTCAAAAATGGGAGATAAAATTGAGGCAAAAAGAATTGCAAAAAAGTTTGGCTTACCCGTAATTGAAGGTTCTGAAGGTGGAGTGAAGTCTTTCGATGAAGCTAAATCAATATGTAAAGATATTGGATACCCTATTTTAATTAAAGCCGCTGGTGGAGGTGGTGGAAAAGGTATGAAAATTGTAGAAGAAGAAAGTCAATTAAAAAATTTGTTTCTCATAGCTAAATCTGAAGCAAAAAAATTTTTTAATAATGATGAATTGTATATCGAAAAATATTTTAAGAATCCAAGACATATAGAAGTTCAAGTGATGTCAGGAAAAAACAAAACTGTTCACCTTGCTGAAAGAGATTGTTCAGTTCAAAGACGGCATCAAAAATTAATTGAGGAGACACCCAGTCCAATTTTAACAGATAAAATTAGAAAAGACCTTTTTGAAAAAACTGTAAAAATGGTTGAACAAATAAACTATGAAGGAGCTGGTACTGTCGAATTTATATATGAAAATGAAAAATTTTATTTTCTCGAAATGAATACAAGAGTTCAAGTTGAACATCCTGTTACAGAAGTACAAACTGGGATAGATATCGTTAAAGAACAACTTTGGATTGCTTTTACAGGTGATACTGCTTTGAAACAAAGTGATATAAATCCTAGAGGTCATACTATCGAGTGTAGAATTAATGCAGAAAATCCTGCTTTAGATTTTCAACCTAGCCCTGGAACAATAAGTGTTTGTCATCAACCTTCTGGATTTAGAACAAGGGTTGATGGTTCAATATTTCAAGGTTGCAAAATCACACCTTATTATGACAGTTTAATTGCAAAAGTTATTTGCAAAGGTAGAAATAGAACTGAAGCTATACAAAGAACTTTGAGATCGTTAGATGAATTTGTGCTTGAGGGAATAACTACAACAATTGATTTGCATAAAAAAATATTAAATCATAAAAAATTCTTAACTTCAGAATTCGATACTAATTGGCTTGGAAAAGAAAAATTTTATTAAGCACTGCTGCAATTTTTAAGCTGTAAATTATATATTGCGTGATCGAATGGAGTTAAACTTGGGTCTGATGCAAACGTCCAACCATTAAAAATAAACACTTGGTCTTCTTCATTTTTAGTCAAATCTTTTACTTGCATATAGGCAACACTATCCATCTTATTGTTTACTCTGACTTTGCCACATTTAAGAACTTTAATTTCTAATGGGCCAAAACGTTTAGCTTCATTTAAATTTACTACAAGCTCTGATGATTTTGCGGTAATTTTATCTAAGCCTATCAAAAATGCTTGGGAAGATTTTAAATTTGTATTTTCTTTTTTTTTTTTGAGATTTTGACTCGTAGTGACATTTTCATTCACATCGTCTAAATCTTCGAAGCTTGGCTTTATTTGCTCCACATTGATTAAGGGTGTGGAAGTTATTTTTTCTTCAGCAAAAGAAAAGCAGGAAAAGTTTAATAATAGAATAAATAAGAAAAATTTACTTCCAAGTTTCATATTTTTTCTTGATATTGTTTTTTCTAATTTTTACTGGCTTATAACTATTATCAGAGCCCGTTTGGTTTTCTAAGTGCTTTTTCTGCCATAAATGTTTTTTTTCTTTATTATCTGGAATTTTATCAGTGGTATGATGCATCCATAAATACCAATCGGAAGTAATTTTTGTTGCCTCAATACTATCAGAGTATACCACCCACCGTTCATTTTTTTTACTTTGGTAATATTTATTTCCAAAATAGTCTGATCCTACGTATTTTCCTAAAAATAAAGTTTTAAGAAATGTTCCAAAAGTTTGCCTATTCCACCAAGTAAAAAAAATTTTTAAGCTCATACTTTTAATTTTAAATCCACACAATTCATAATTGTATTATTAAATAATAGACACCTTATACAATTAATATATATCTTAATAAAGAGATTCCATAATATTTATGAAAAAATTCATCGTTGAAACATTTTATACCTGTACTTTTAAAACTGTTCATACACTTACGAATCTTGATGATAAAGAATTATCTAAAATTGACCAAAGAACAGACGGTGAAGTTGAGGTCATAGATGTAAAGCTTAATAATAGAAAAACAAAAAAAATAGGTAGCAAAAAAGATGAAAAACCTGCAAAATCAAATTTAAATAAAGATACACTTTCAATAGTTGATAAAAACATTAAAGATTTAACAAAAAATCAAAAAGATAGTTCAGTTAATTTAAAAATCAAAAACAATGCTAGGTTTAAAATGCCAGACAGAAGAAAAGGTTATATCCAAAAAGCACAAATAGGGGATCATAAAGTTTATCTTCACACAGGAGAGTATGATGATGGAAAAATTGGTGAAATATTCATAGATACAAATAAGGAAGGTGAATTAGTTAAAGCGATGATGAATAATTTTGCAATAGCGATTTCTTTAGGATTACAATATGGTGTACCACTTGAAGAATATGTTGATGCATTTATTGACACTAAATTCGAACCTTCGGGAAATGTGATTGGAAACGACAGAATATTAAGCGCTTCATCAATTTTAGATTATGTTTTTAGGGAATTAGCAATTTCTTATTTAGGTAAAGAAGAATTAGCTCACACTCCATCTATTGCGAATACAAAAAATTTAGAAACAGGTGATGAAGATGATAAATTCCTTAAAATTGTAAAAAATATTACCTCTAAGGGCTTTGTTAGAAGCAATTATGAGGAAAAACTAGTTGATCTTTCCGATGTAAGAATAAACCTTAAAACTAAAAATTAATTTTTTTTAATAATTCTTTTAATACTAAGCTCTTTCAATTGACTTTCATTTACCTCTGAAGGTGCTTGCATCATTAAATCTTGAGCATTCTGATTCATCGGAAAAAGAGTTACTTCTCTAATATTTTCTTTGCCTGCAAGTAACATTACAATCCTGTCGATCCCAGGCGCTATACCGCCATGTGGCGGGGCACCATAACTTAAAGCATTTATCATTCCACTAAATTTCTCATCTACTTGTTTTTTGCTGTAGCCGGCAATTGAAAATAATTTATACATCAATTCTGGTATATGATTTCTTATAGCTCCAGATGACAGTTCTATCCCATTGCATACAATATCATACTGATAAGCTTTGATGTCTAGAGGGTTTTCAAAATTAATTTTTTTATGATCTCCTTGAGGCATTGAAAACGGATTATGGCTAAATATAATTTTTTTTGAATTTTCATCAAACTCAAACATAGGATAATCAATTATCCAACAAAACGCGAAGGCATCTTTATCAATAATATCTAAATCGTAAGCTATTTTATCTCTAGCTAATGAAAGAATTTTTTCTATCTCTTTTTCTTTACCACATGCAAGAAATATACTGTCACCTATTTCTGCTTTACAAATTTTAATTATTTCTTTTATAGAGTCTGAACTAAAGAATTTTCCAACAGGTCCTTTTCCTTTTAAATCTCCATCTTTCTCTATAGTAAAATAAGCTAAACCAGATGCTCCTTGTTCCTTCGCCCATTTATCAATATTATCAAAAAAACTTCTTGGTTTATCTTTTGTATTTTTTGTTATTATTGCTTTTACAGTAGAGCCTGACTTAACTAATTTTTTAAATATTTCAAATTTCACATCATCTCGTTCGAATATCTTAGTGACATTTTGAATAATTAATGGATTTCTTAAGTCTGGTTTATCGGTGCCATATTTGCTGATCGCATCATTATATGAAATGCGTGGAAATTTTTCATACATTAATTTTTTTTTTGAAAAATTTTTAAATAAACTTACCATTAATTTTTCTACAACATTAAACACGTCTTCTTGCTCAACAAACGACATTTCTAAATCCAATTGGTAAAATTCACCTGGGCTTCTATCGGCTCTTGCGTCTTCATCTCTGAAACATGGGGCTATTTGAAAATATTTATCAAAACCAGACACCATTATTAGTTGTTTAAATTGTTGTGGAGCCTGAGGTAATGCATAAAATTTTCCAGGATTTAATCTACTTGGCACTAAGAAGTCTCTCGCTCCTTCAGGGCTAGAAGAGGTTAAAATTGGAGTTTGATACTCTAAAAATCCAAGTTTTTGCATTTCGGAACGTATAAAAGAAATTACTTTTGATCTTAAAACTATATTCCTATGCATCTCATCTCTTCTCAAATCTAAAAATCTGTATTTTAATCTAATTTCTTCTGGATAATCTTGTTCACCAAAAACTGGCATTGGCAAGTCTTCTGCATTTGATAAAATTTCTACAGATTGAATCGAAATTTCTATCTTACCAGTTTTTAATTCTAAATTTACAGTTCCGCTAGACCTTGCTACAACTTTACCGCTTATCGTAAGAACAGACTCGGGTTTTGATTTTTCTAAAATTGGAAAAAATTTATTATTATTTTCAATTACACATTGTGTTATTCCATAGTGGTCTCTTAAATCTATAAATAATAAATTTCCGTGATCTCTTTTTCTATGAAGCCATCCCGAAATTTGCACTACTTTATTTATGTCTTTTTCGCCTAGTTCTGAGCAGTTGTGAGTTCTATATTTATTCATTTTTTTAATACTTTTTTTATTAGATTAATATTAATTGATTTTCCAGTGGATAAAGATAATTCATCTACTTCTTTCAAAAATTTAATCATATTTTCGTAAGATCTATCTACATTATTTATTATAAAATCAGATATTTTAGGATTTATACTTATTTGTTTATCTGACAGTGTTTTAGAAATTATCACTTTTAATAAATCGTCAGTAGGTAATTCAATACCAATGAATATAAAGCTATTAATCCTTGATTTTAAATCTTCTAATTTAAACATTGTTTTATTAATTGAAATGTTAGAGTTTATAAGTATAAACTTTTCAAGTTGTTTAGATTGATTTAAAATTGAATAAAATAACTTTTCTTCAATGTTATTATTAAAACTGTCAATAATTAAACAATCAAGATTATTTAATTCTTGAACTATATGGTTGTCCACATTTTTAGCATCTATTAATTTAATCTTATTGATTTTTTTTTCAAGAATTTTTGCTAAATGTGTTTTTCCGCATCCATAAGTTCCAAAAATATTTAACCATTTGCCTGGCCAATTCGGCCAATTTTCGATCAACTTATAAGCTGAAAAATTATTACTAGATACAAAAAAGTCTTGTTCAAAATATTTTTTTGCAAATGGAAATTTAAATACCAGCTGGTTCATTTTATAATGCTTTTAAAATCCATTGATCATTAATTAATTTTAAATTTATATTTTCTCTTTTAAATTCATCCAAAATTTTATTTAATTTTCCTAAATACTTAATTCTTAGAGTCATTGAATTTTTGTTAAATTCTTGCACAAAAACATTTTCAATTAAATCAATATTTTTTATTCTTGATTTTAATTCAACTAGGTTGCTTTTTTTTCCTAACTCTAATTTTACTTTTAAAAAAGAAGGAGTTCTTATATCAATCATATTAACTGATTTTACTAGATCTATTAATTCCTTTTTTGTTTCTGTAATAATTTTTTCGTAAAATTTTTTTCTACTTAATTCTTTTTTTTTAAAATTTAAATTTTTTGATATTTTTTTTCCTTGAATTTTTGTTTTAATATAAGCTTTTTTTTCATTTAAATTTTTATCTTCAATAATGACAATGGCTAAATTTTTTGATGAATATTCCTGAAATAAATCATCAATATCTATATCTATCAAATTATTTTTATTAACATTAATATTCTGAATGATTTCAATATTTTCTAATGGCAAAATAAATTCTATTAAATCGTTTTCAAATATTTTATTCCAATTATTATAATAAAAATTGTTATTAAATATAAAAATCTCATTTTTTTCAATTACGATTGGTAAAATAAATAATTCTTTCTCAGAAATATCAGAATATGAGATGCCTCTGTTATAAAATAAATCATGTATCTTATCCTTATCAAAAGTGACACTAAAATTTACATATTCTCTGTTGTCCTTTTTTTCATCAGAAATATTTGATATTTGATAGTAAGTAACTAATTGTTTTATTGAAGAAAAATTCATACCAGAAAGTTTATTGATGTCCTCTTTCAGTAAAATTTTTGCAATAAGTTGATTAAAGCCTTTTTTAATTGCTCGATCTGCTAATGTATTATTGGTAATTTTATCTTTTTTCTCTAGTTCAATATTATTAACATTAAATAAGTTATTCTCAGATAAAAGAGTTCCAGTTTTAAAAAAAACAATTAAAATAAAAATAATTTGTTTGTATAATTTCATAAAAAAATATTATCAATTTATAAATGAAAAAAAGTAAAAATAGTTATAAAAATAGTGGTGTTAACATTTCGTTAGCCAATAAGTTAGTTAATCATATATCCAAAATATCAAAAAAAAATGATAAAAAAACTGGTAGCTCAGATAATAGGGATTTAATTGGCGGTTTTGGATCGTTATTTGATATAAGTAAACTCAAAATAAAAGACCCTGTAATTGTTTCATGTACAGATGGTGTTGGCACTAAAATTGAGCTAGCAAACAAATTTAAAAAATTTGACACTATTGGTATCGATTTAGTTGCTATGTGCGTAAATGATTTAATTGTTCAAGGAGCTAAACCTTTGTTTTTTTTGGATTATATAGCTGTCGGCAAGTTAGATTTTAATAAAACAAAGAAAATTTTAAAAGGTATTTTTAAGGGATGTAGATTGTCTAACTGTAAATTAATTGGAGGAGAAACAGCCGAGATGCCAGGTGTTTACTCTAGAGATAAATTTGATTTAGCTGGATTTAGTGTAGGTGTAGTTTCAAAAAAAAAAATTTTAGATAAAAAAAACGTAAAAAAAGGAGATGTCGTATTAGCCATACCATCTAATGGAATACATTCAAATGGATACTCATTAGTAAGATCAATACTAAAAAAAAATAAAATAACTAAAGATTTAAAGAAAGAGCTATTAAAACCTACAAAAATTTATTCTGAAGAAATTTTAAAATTAACAAGTAGAAATCTTATCAGAGCAGCGGCTCATATTACGGGTGGTGGATTAGTTGAAAATTTACTTAGATCAGTGCCAAAAAATTTAACTTTAAATATCAATCTATCTCAAATTAAGATTTTAAATATTTTTAAATGGTTAAAAAGTAAAAATATATCTGATGAAGAAATGATGCGTACTTTCAATTGTGGAATAGGTTTTTGCATAATTGTTTCAAAAAAAAATGTTAATAAAATAAAGAAAATTTTTCCTAAAGGCTCTGAGCCTTATGAAATTGGTAATATTTCAAAAAATAAAAATAAAATTAATTTATTAAATAACTTAGAATGGTAAAAATAAAAACTTGCGTATTTATTTCAGGGCAAGGATCAAATCTTAAAAATTTAATTTGTTGTTCGAGAGACAGTAGCTTTCCCATAAAAATAAGTTTGGTTATATGTAATAAAAAAGAAGCTTATGGTGTTAATTATGCTAAAAAGTTTGGGATACCATTTATTTTTATTAATACTAAATTTAGAAATTATGAAAATAAAATTCTAATAAATTTAAAAAGGTATAAAATATCTTTTATATGTTTGGCTGGTTATATGAAAATTATTTCAAGTAATTTAATTAAAAAATATCCTCAAAAAATTATCAATATTCACCCTTCTCTTTTACCAAAGTTTAGAGGCTTAAATACTTTCGCAAGAATGATAAAAAATAATGAAAAAAATGCTGGTTGTACAGTTCATTATGTGAATGAAAAATTGGATGATGGTAATACCATTGTTCAAAAAAAATTTTCTATAAGTACAAAAGATAATGAAAAATCTTTAAAAAACAAAACCCAAAAGCTTGAATACAGGGCTTTTCCTGAAGCAATAATTAAAATTTTTAGATATAATTAATTTTTAAAGAAAAATTCTATCTCTTTTTTTGCGTTATCTAATGAGTCTGATCCGTGAACTGAATTTTTATCAATTGAGATTCCATACAACTTTCTTATTGTATTTTCATCTGCCTCTTTTGGATTTGTTGCACCCATAAGTTTACGGTTAGCTAAAACAGCATTTTCACCCTCTAAAATCATAACAACTATTGGTCCAGAAGATAAATAAGAGCATAAATCATTATAAAAAGGTTTTGATTGGTGAACCTTATAAAATTCTGATGCTTCATCTTTAGTTATATGAATTTTTTTTGCATCTTTAATTATTAAGTTATTCTTTTTAAAAATATCTTTAATTTTATCAACTAAATTTCTTTCCACCGCATCTGGTTTTATGATTGATAAAGTTTTTTCAAAGTTACTCATAATTCTCCTCTATTAATTGATTCAATAATCTCACTCCAAAACCTGTGGCGCCTCTAGAGTTTAAAGCTCCTCCATATTTAGAAAAAGCCATTCCAGCAATGTCTAAATGAGCCCAGGGTGTTTTATTTATAATAAATCTTTGTAAAAATTGAGCAGCTGTTGTAGAACCGGCACCGCCTACATAATTTATATTTTGCACGTCAGCATTTTTCGAGTCCATTAATTTATCGTAATTTTTATGAAGAGGCATTCTCCATAATTTCTCTTCAACTTTTATACCTGCCGTCAATATTTGATTAGATAATTGATCGTTATTAGAAAATAGTCCAGCATACTCAGAACCAAGGCAAACAATAATTGCTCCTGTTAAGGTTGCTAAATCAATTATAAATTTCGGTTTAAATTTTTTTTCTGTAAAGGTTAATGCATCCGCTAAAACTAATCGACCTTCTGCATCTGTATTTAATACCTCAATAGTTTTGCCGCTATATGATTTAACGATGTCTCCAGGTCTTTGCGCTATTCCACTTACCATATTTTCCACAAGCCCTACTACTCCTACGGCATTAACCTTTGCTTTTCTTAAAGCCAAGCTCTTCATTAAACCTACTACTGCAGCTGAGCCTGCCATATCATATGTCATGTCTTCCATAAATCTAGCTGGTTTAAGAGAATAACCACCAGTATCAAAGGTCACTCCTTTACCAACAAATGCTAAAGGTTTTGTATTATTTTTAACGCCATTCCACTCTATAGTTACAAGATAAGATCCCCTTATGCTTCCCATTCCTACTCCAAGCAAAGCGTTCATACCAAGTTTCTTCAGCTTTTTTTTGTCGTAAACAGTTACTTTTAAACCATCTTTTCTAAGTGAATTTAATCTTTTAGCGTATTCATCTGGATGTAAAACATTGCCCGGCTCTGAAACTAAATCTCTTGCAAAAAAACTTCCTTCTTCCAACGCTTTAAATTTTAACTGATTCTTTAATGATGGATTGTTATTACCTAATACGTTTATTGTAATAATTCTATTTTCTTTTTTTGTTTTATATTTTTTAAACTCATATGATTTTAGTTTTAAACCGTGAAGAAAATAACTGATAAAGTTGTTATTTTTTTTAATTAATATATCTGAATTTATAATATATTCGTTGTTCTTTCCATGATTTATACGGTTATAAAATTCTGCACCTAAATTTTCAATGTCAGAGTCTTTCATATTTTTTTTGATTGAAATTAAAAATATTTTCTTTTTTGAATTAAGTTCGAAAAGAAAAATATTTTTTTTTAAATCACATGTTTTCAATAAATCATCAATGTAAGAGAACTCTTCAGCTGAAAAATATTTTTTTAAGTTTTTAATATTAAATTTTTCGTCTACAAACGATACAGTATTGGAAGTATATTTTCCGATGTTTTTGTTCGAATAGCTTATTTTCACTGACATAGGTTTTTAATAATTCTAAAGATAGATAATGAATGATATATGACCAAAAACATCAAATTTCAACGCTTATATTACTATTTTTCACTCTTTAGTTGAATTTACTATATGGATGAATTAATTATATACAAAAAATTCAAATGCTTCAAAATAAAATTTATCAAAACTTTTTTGCAGAAATATTTAAAAATTTTTTTATTATATTATTTGCATTATCATTAATTGCTTTAACAGTAAGAGCTGTAAGTTTTTTAGACTTAATTGTTGATAATGGTTATCCTGTAATTATATATTTTAAGTATTGTTTCCTAAATCTTTTCGGAATAGCACCTAAATTTATACCTTTATCTCTTTTGTTGGCACTAACTATTTTTATAGTTAAACATTTACAGGACAGTGAATTTGTAATTTTATGGACTTCAGGAGTTAAAAAAATTTATTTAATAAATTTACTATTTTTTATTTCTATAATAATTTTATTAATTTATTTTATCTTTACCACTGTTCTTTCTCCAGTAGCCCTAAACAAATCGAGACAGCTTTTGGGAAATGACAAACTAAATTCTATTTTACCGATTGTAAGATCTCAACAATTTAGTGATACATTTGATGGTTTCACTTTTATAGTTGAGAAAAGGGTTAATAATGAAATTGAAAATATTTTTTTGCATGATAATTCGAGTAATTTGAGTAAGCTTTCTTCAAATCCTTCAGAAACTTCTTCAACAACCATAATAGCTGAAAACGGAATTATTAAAGAAAAAAAAATGTTTTTATTAAATGGATATATAATTACCTCAAAAAAAAATTTAAAAAATGAAATAGCTGAATTTGAACAGCTCAATATAGATATGAGTCATCTTTCTACAAAAACAATTAAAGAGCCCAAAATTCAAGAAACTTCTACTATCAAACTTTTAAAATGCATGTTCAATAAATTAGACGACTTAAAATACTGTAATGAAGACTTTAAAAAAGAAATAGTTTCTAACTTAAGTAGGAGAATAGTAACTCCATTTTATATTCCTGTCATATCTCTTATTTGTGGGTTTTTACTTATTAAGTCAAACAAAATTATTTTAAACAAAGCAAGTATTTTTTTTTATGGTTTTGTAATTTTAATATTTACAGAGATAGCAGTAAGGTACACTGGTATTAACAAACTTATTTTGATGGCATATATTTTCACGCCTTTCATTTTATATTTTGTCTTATATGTATCACTTATTTATAAATTTTCTAAACACTTTAAAATTTAATGAACAAAATTTTACTTAACTTCCTTATAAAAGAATTTCTAAAGACATTGTCTTATGTAATTTTAATATTTTATTCTTTTGGAATCATATTAAATTTATTTGAGGAAATTGAATTTTTTAAAAATTTGGACGTAAGTTTTATGTTGCCTTTAACTCTTACAGGAATATTCATTCCTAGTATGATTATAAAAATACTTCCTTTTATAATTTTTATCTCAAGTATGTGGTTTATGGTAAAAATAAGAAATAATAGAGATTTAATAACTTTAAAAGTTTTTGGTTTCTCAAATTTTAAAATTTTTTTTATTTTAGCATCTACCTCATTTATTTTAGGTCTTTTTGTATTAATTTTTGTAAACCCAATAACTTCGTCGATGTCAAAATATTATGAGAAAACTAAATCTAATTACTCCAAAGATATAGATCATTTAATTACCTTTAATAAAAATGGGTTATGGATAAGAGAAAAACTAGACGCTCAACAAAGAATCATTTCAGCTGATAAACCAGAGGAATTCAATTTAATTAATATTAATATTTTTCACTTAGATGAAAAGTCAAAGTTAATTGAAAAGATCAACGCTAAAAGCGCTAATATAAAAAAAAATACTTGGCGATTAGAAGATGTGATTATTTATCAACCAGTTAATGGCATGATGAGCACAAAAAAAATTGATTACTACGAAATTGAATCAAATTATAATTATGACAGTATCAATAGTTTATTTAAAAATTTCAACACAATGTCTTTTTTAAACATTATTACTAATTATGAGAAATTACTAGAGAATGGTTATAGTGATAAATTTTTAAAAGAGATACTTCATGGCATGCTATCGCTACCTTTCTTTTTATTTTTAATGACTGCCCTAGCTTCGATATTTACTATGAACTCGCTAACTAAATCAGATAATCTTAAGTTAATTATATTTGGATTTATAACTTGTGTGGCTACTTTTTATTTTAAAGATTTATCTTTAGCATTAGGTAAAACTGAGAGAATTCCTCTTTATTTAGCTATTTGGGCGCCAGTATTTGCCTTAAGTTTTTTTACATTAATAGGAGTTCTACAAATAAATGAGAAATAAATTTATAATTCTTTACTTTTTAGCGTTTGTAAGCCCTACTTTGCTGGCAGATACTATCTTTATTCAATCGAAAAATATTACTTTAGAAAAAAAAAGTGAAGTATCTATATTTAAAGATGAAGTTGTTGTTACGACAAGTGATAACAATACAATTAAAAGTGATTATGCAAAATATAATAAAAAACTAGGTTTTGTTGAACTTAAAGACAATATCGTTGCCATTGATAATAAAGATAATTCGATTGAAACTAATTACGCAGAATATGATGAATTCAAAAAAATTTTAAAAAGTAAAGGCCCGACAAAAATAATAACTTCCGAAAAATATATAATTGAGGGATCTGATATTGAGTTAAACGAGACTGAACAATATATTAGATCAGAAAAAAAAGCAATTATAACAGATTTAGATAACAATAAAATTTATTTAGAAAATTTTGATTATCAAAGTAAAGAAAATATATTTAAGTCTATTGGTTTTACAAAAGTTGAGGATATGAAAGGAAACACTTATGAATTTTCTCAAATTTATATAGACACCAAAAAAAAAGAAATTGTCGGCTCTGACTCAAAAGCATTTATGAATGATGAGTCTTTTAAAATTGATCCAAAAAACAAACCACGTATATTTTCAAATGTAATGTCGATGAAAGAAGAAAAAACGATATTCAGCAAAAGTAAGTTTACGATTTGTGATTATAGAAAGAAAGATAAATGTCCGCCGTGGTCAATTCAAGCAAATCAAATGATGCATGATAGTAAAAAGAAAACCATTTATTACGATAACGCCATAATTAAAGTTTACGATTTACCTATTTTTTATTTTCCAAAATTATCCCACCCCGATCCAACTGTAAAACGAAGATCTGGTTTTCTGCCTCCCTCATTTTCTGATACTAAAAATTTAGGTTTTGGTGTTTCAATTCCTTATTTTTTTGCTGTGAGCGAGGATAAGAATTTTACTGCAACTACAAGGATGTATGCAAGTGAGAATCCTTTAATCATTGGAGAATACAATCAAGCCTTGAAAGGGGATGCAAGTTTTTTAACAGATTTTGGTTATACTGAGGGGTATAAAAAAACAACAGATATTAAAAAATCTGGAGATAAATCACATTTTTTTTCTAAATTTACCAAAAATTTTTACGGAAATAATAATTCAAATAATTCTTTAACTATTACATCGCAACACGTATCAAATGATAAATACTTAAAACTTTACAAGATTAAATCTAACTTAGTCGATCACGAAACAGAAACATTAGAAAATTCACTAAATTTTTCTCATGAAAGTGAGAATATTTTTGTTGGAATAAATGCGAGCGTTTATGAAACTCTTAAAGAAGATTATAATGATAAGTACGAATATATTTTACCCGATATAACTATTGATAAGCAACTTTTTGCCAGTGAAAATCTTGGTAGTCTTGATTTTCAAAGTAATTATAGAATACATAACTACGATACCAATAAATTTGAAAATTTTTTTGTGAATGATTTAAACTGGAAATCTAACGATATACTGAATAACTTTGGTTTAAAAACTCAACTTTTAAGTAATTTAAAAAATATTAATTACGAAACTCAAAATATAAATGAATATAAAGATCACAGCACTAGTGAATTTTTTGGAGCCATAGGTCTTTTGAATGAACTGAACCTTCAAAAAAAAATAAATGACAGTTTACAGCTATTAAAACCTAAGTTTCTTTTAAGATATGCGCCGGGCAGTATGAGAAAGCAAGATTCTGGTTCAAGATTAAATCCATCAAAAGCATTTAGAATGAATAGGCTAGATAATATAAATAATTTTGAAACAGGTCTTTCAAGCACAATAGGATTAGAATACAAGCGTAAAAAAAATAAAAAAGAATTTGATTTTTCAATTGCACAAATAATTAATGAAAAAGAGAATAAAAAAATGCCCACAAAAATGGGGGCTGATGAAAAATTATCTGATTTAGTAGGAAATGCTAAATACTCAATTAACGATAATTTAAGTTTTAACTATAATTTTTCTATTGATCAAAATTACAATGAATTAAATTATAATGAAATTGGCACTAATTTAGAATTAGGATTGTTTAATTTTGATATTAGTTATTTGGAGGAAAGAAAGCACATTGGGGATAAAAATTATTTTACTACAAAAGTTGACTACAACAACAACAAAAGTAATATTTCATTCGAAACGAAAAGAGATTTAGTAAAAGATTCAGCAGAATTTTATAATTTAAGTTATGAATATATTAATGACTGTTTAAGAGCTGGTTTAGTTTATAGGCGAGAATTTTATACTGACTCAGAGCTTGAACAAGAAAACTCTCTGATGTTTAAAATTACTCTTACTCCTTTTGGTAATATTAATTCTCCTAAATTGGGACAATGAGAAATTATTTTTTAGGTCTTATTCTTTTTCTATCATTTTTTTGCACTCAATTAGTTGCAGCTAAAATACAAAATAAAATTATTATTAAGGTTGGGAATGAGATTGTGACTTCCTATGAATTAAAAAATAAAATAATGAGATCTTTAATTTTGTCAGGTATCGAAATTAATCAAGATAATATTGATAAAATTAAAAAAAAATCAGTAGAAAATTTAATAAGTAATAAATTGATAAAAATTGAAATTAAAAAATATGATTTTGAAGTAAGTCAAAATCAAATTAAATCCTATATTAAATCAATGTCTCCATTAGATGAAAGTGAACTTAAAAATAGATTTAAAGAATATAATTTAGATTATGATTTGTTTTTGGAAGAAATTGAATACCAGCTAAAATGGCAAAAATTAATTTACAATACATACTCTAATAAAATATCCATCAATAATGATGATATAGAAAATGAATTGAAAAATTTTCAAAAAGAAAATTCAAAAATAATTGAATATAATTTATCTGAAATCGAAATACCTTTTAAAAATAAAGATTTATTTGATGGTCTTACAAAAGAGATAAAGGAATTAATTAGTAAAGATGGATTTGAAGCTACAGCGATAAAATTAAGCATATCACCCTCTGCCTCTAATAAAGGAATGTTAGGATGGATAACATCTGCATCATTGTCAAAAAAAATGAACAATATTTTAAAAAATTTAAAAGTGAATGAAATTTCCAAGCCGATTAAAAAAATAGACTCCATCCTTTTTATAAGATTAAACGACATCAGGGAAATAAATAACAATGTAACTAATTCTGAAAATTTTAAAGAAAGATTGGTTAATCGAAAAAAAAATGAGCTATTTAACCTTTACTCAAGAAGTCATATTTCAAAACTCAGAAATTCAAGTGTAATAGAATATAAATGAAAAAAATAATTATTGTTACAGGCGACCCAAATAGTATTAATTCTGAAATAATTTATAAAAGTTGGAGTAAAATTAAACCTTTTTTAAAAAAAAGAATTTATTTTGTTTCAAATACACTTTTATTGAAAAAACAATTTCATAAATTAAAATATAATTTAAAAATTAAAAAAGTTAATGGACTTAATGATTTTTCTAAAAATAATGAATTAAAAGTGATAGATGTTAAATTAAATTTTACCAATCCTTTTAAGGTAAAAAATGTTAATTCTTCAAAATTTATAATGAAGTCTTTAGAAATAGCTCATAATTTCGGTAAAAATAAAAATGTTGGTGGGGTAATTAATTGTGCAATAGATAAAAAATTATTAAAAAATAATTATTCAGGGGTAACCGAATTATTAGCTTCAATGAGTAGAGTTAGAAATAACAGAGAAGTGATGTTAATAACTAACAACAAATTTTCAGTAAGCCCTATCACAACTCATATTAATATAAATGATGTGTCAAAAAATATAACTAAAAGAAAGATAATAAATAAAATTTTAACTATTAATGAATGGTTTAAAAAAATTAAGAAAAAAAAACCTTTTATCGGTCTATTGGGTCTTAACCCACACAATGGGGAAATGAGATCTAACTCAGAAGAAAAAAAAATTATTCTTCCGTGTATAGAAAAACTTCAAAATGATGGCATAAAAATTTCAGGTCCATTAATTTCAGATACCTTATTTATAAAAGATTATAAAAAATTCGATATTATTGTTGGCATGTATCACGATCAAGTTTTGACACCTTTTAAAACGTTATTCAATTTTGATGCTATTAATGTTACTTTAGGATTAAAGTATTTAAGGGCTTCACCTGATCATGGGCCTGCAAAAAATCTTGTGCTAAAAAAAAAGGCTAACCCTATTAGTCTAATTAAATGTATAAATTTTATAGATAAGAATAGTAGATGAATTTTGCGAAAAAGTCTCTTGGACAAAATTTTCTAATAGACAAAAATATAATAAAAAAAATAATAAATATTTCAAAAATTAAGAAAAGACATATTATTGAAATTGGTCCAGGCAAAGGGGCGCTAACCAATGAAATTCTTAATGCTAATCCAGAGTCGCTATCAATCATTGAAAAAGATAATCAACTAACAGAAAAGTTAAAAAAACAATATTATTTAAAAAAAAATGTAAAGATTTATTCTGCTGATATATTAAAATTTGATTTAGAAAAAGTAATTAAAAAAAATTCAATCATTTTTGGAAATTTGCCTTATAACATCTCATCTCAAATTCTTGTAAAAATATTAAAATTTTCAAAATGGCCTCCAAGATTTACTGATCTTATATTTATGTTTCAAAAAGAACTAGGGGAGAAAATTTTAGGTAAATTCTCTACAACTAATTATGGTAGATTATCTATTTTATCAAATTATAGACTTTATTGTGTAAAAAAATTTGAAATATCTCCTAATTGTTTTTTTCCGAAACCAAAGGTGGTTTCTCAGCTTATCCACTTTAGGCCAAAAAAAATAAATGATTACAAAATTAAAAATCTTGGCAATCTTGAAAAAATAACTAATATTTTTTTTTCTAATAAAAGAAAAATGATAAATAAAAATATTAAAAAACTTTTTACAAAGAATGAAATTGAAGAGATAGAGTCTCTGAAACTAAATTTCAGGCCATCAGAAGTTTCACCAAATTTATACTATAAAATTACTGAGCTTTATGAGAGGGATAAATAATTTTATTCTTGTTTGCTAAAATAATGCTCTCTATTTGTTTAAAACAAATATCTAAATTTTTGTTAATGATAATATAATCGTAATCATTCCAATGTTTTATATCTTCATCAAAAGACTTAAATCTTTTATGAACTTCTTCCTCTGTATTTTGGTCTCTTTTTATTAATCTTCTTTTTAATTCTTCTTTGCTATGAGTTATCAAATAAATTTTTATTAATTTTAAATTATTAAATTTTGATAGTTGCTTCGTGCCCTGCCAATCTATATCAAACAAAATATCATTAACTTTAATTGTATCATCAACCGTCTTCTTTAATGTTCCATAATAATTTTCAAAAATTTTCGCATATTCATAAAATTCATTAAGTTTGATTAGCTCTTTAAATTTTTCTTTAGAAACGAAATGATAATCAACTCCATCTACTTCGTTAGATCTTGGAATTCTTGTTGTGTGTGAAACAGATATTTTGAAATTTGGGTATTTTTGCTGAATTTTTTTAGTTAAAGTTGTTTTGCCTACTCCTGATGGAGAAGACAATATTACCATGATATTTTCTCCATCATGTAACATAAGAAAAAAAATAACTAGCTAGCTTTGCTTTCAATAAATTTAATTGCATCTCCAACAGTTAATATTTTCTCTGCTTCACTATCGGAAATTTCTGATCCAAATTCTTCTTCAAAAGCCATTACTAATTCTACCGTGTCTAGACTGTCTGCGCCTAGATCGTCAATAAAACTAGCTTCTTCGGTAACTTTTTCTTCTTCAATACCTAAATGGTCTGCTACTATTTTTTTTATTTTTGCTTTTATATCGTCTGACATGAAATCCTTTCGTATTTATTTTCTTATTAGATTATTACTCAGAATTGTCAAGACATATACATTCCACCATTAACATGAATAGTTTCTCCATTAATATATCTTGCCATATCTGATGCTAAAAAAGCTACACAATTTGAAACATCCTCTCCTGTTCCTAAGTTTCCTGAGGGAATTTTACTAATTAGATTGTTTTTAAAGTCCTCATTAATTTTATCGGTCATTTCAGTTTTTATGAAACCAGGAGACACACAATTTATGTTAATATTTTTTCTCGCATACTCTATGGCTAAACTCTTTGAAAAAGCAACAATACCTGCTTTAGATGCTGAGTAATTTGCTTGACCTAAATTACCTGTATGTCCAACTATTGAAGTTATATTTATTATTTTTCCATATTTTTTTTTTAACATTTTTTTTATTGCATATTTGCACATCATAAAAGTAGAGGTCAAATTTATATCTAGCACTTTTTTCCAATTCTCTTCAGTTAATCTAATAGATAAATTATCCATAGTGATCCCAGCATTGTTTACAAGTATTTCTATGCCGCCTAAATCTTTATCAACTTTATCTATAAATCCTTCAATTTTTTCATGTTCATCTAATTTAAATTTAACAATATTAATATTGGAAAATCTTTTTTTTAAATTTTTTAATTTTTCTTCGTTAGTTCCAGTGGCAATAATTTTACATTCTAGACTATTAAACTTTTCAACTAAACAGTTGCCTATTCCACCTGTAGCGCCGGTGATTAAGATTTTTTTATTTTTTAAATTCATTATCTGTATTTTTAATATCAGCAATCGTGTTGATTGAAAAGCAATTTGAATTTTTTATTGTTCTTTTTACCATTCCCGTCAAAATTTTTCCTGGGCCAATTTCAACAAAATTTGTTATTCCATCTTTTGAAATATTAACAATACTTTCCCGCCATTTTACCGTAGAGCAAATTTGTTCAACTAATAATTCTTTAATTTTATCCGGTTGGGTCTCAGATTTAGCAGTTACATTATTAATAATATTTATCAAAGGTTTTTTAAAAATGGTTTTGCTAATTTTATCTTTCATGATTTCAGCGGCTGGTTTCATTAATGTGCAATGAAATGGAGCACTCACCTTAAGGGGAATACATTTAATTTTTCTTATTTTAAGAAAATCTTGAAACGATTGAACGTCATCCTTGTCCCCACTGATTATTACTTGACCATCAGCATTGTCGTTGGCAATTTCACAAACACCTTTTTTGTATTCCCTCATTTCAATTTGTTTTTTTATTTCATTAATTTCCATACCTAAAACAGCAATCATTTTACCTTTTCCAACTGGCACTGAATCTTGCATTGCCTTTCCTCTCTCGCTTAAAAGGTATAAAGCATCTCCAAAATTTAAAACTTCAGAACATACTAAAGCGCTATACTCGCCTAATGAATGGCCTAAAAAATATTTAAATGATGAAAAATCAAAATTAAATTCTTCCTTTAAAGTTTTAAATATTGAATAACTGACAACTAAAATTGCAGGTTGAGTGTTTTGTGTTAATTGCAGTTTATCTGCAGGTCCATTTAAAATTATCTTTGAAATTGAATAACCCAATCTATCATCTGCTTCTTTAAATATTTTTTTAACAAGGTCAAAACTCTCATAAAATTCTAATCCCATTCCTACTTCTTGCGAGCCCTGCCCTGGAAACAATAAAGCTTTCATTTTAAGAGTTTTTTAATAATTATTAGTATTGCTATAATTAACTATTATAGTATAAACCAGTTTTTATAAATAATTAATAATCTTATTTACATTAATTTATGGCTTTTTATGAAAATACAATTTTAGCTAAACAAGATTTAGCGGATAAAGAATTAAGAGACATTAGAGACAAGTACTCTAAAATAATTAATAATTCTTCTGGAAAATTAGTAAAAACAGAGGATTGGGGCTTACTAACTTTAGCTAGAAAAATTAAAAATTATAATAAGGCTTTTTATATACATTTTAAATTTGAAGGTGATAAAATAACGCTTAACGAACTAGATAAAAAAATTAAACAAGACAGCTCAATAATAAGACACCTATCTGTAAAATATAATAAACTTGATATAGATAAAGAATTCTTCAAGAAAAACAAATGAAAAAAAGAAATAAAAAATTTCAATCAAGAAACTCTAACTCACTGAATAAATTAAGTTTGTTTCAAAAAAATGATGGAAAATTTTCAAAAAAATGTCCCTTGTCTGTAAAAGACGCTCCATTAGTCGACTATAAAAATATACCTCTGCTTAAAAAATATATATCTGATAACGGGAAAATATTGTCATCTAAAATCACAGCTGTTTCTTTTGGGAAGCAAAAAAAATTAACACGCGAAATCAAAAAGGCAAAAATTTTAGGATTATTATAAAATGGAAATTATTTTATTAGAAAATATTCTAAACTTAGGAAATATTGGAGATAAAGTTACAGTAAAAAATGGCTATGGTAGAAATTTCCTTCTAAAACAGGGTAAAGCTTTAAGATTTAATAAAGCTAATGAAGAATTAGTTGCTAAAAGGAAGGATGAATTAAATAAAAAAAATACTGAAATTAAAAACAAATTAAAAGAAATTTCTAAATTGGTAAACAATAAAACTTTTATTTTTTATAAAGAAAGTAAGGAAAATGGTGAATTGTATGGTTCAATTAAACCGAGAGAAATTACAAATCTTGTTAAAGAAAAAGCAAATGCTGAAGTAAGTCCATCTCAAATTATTTTAAAAGATGAATTAAATAAAATTGGATTATTTAAAGCCGATATTAATTTCCACGCCGATGTAAAAGCGACTATATCAATTAAGATAGATAAAATACAATCTAAATAACTTTTCCACAATGCTAGAAAAAAGTGTGTAACTTTTCTCTTTATTGCAAGGTACTTTATTTTAAGATCTGTGTGTGGAAGAAATTAAATCAATTAAAAATAATTTAAATAATAAGCAACCATCGAACCTAGAGGCAGAACAAGCCCTTCTAGGCTCAATATTAGTTAATAATGATATTATTGATGAGGTATCAACTATAATAAAATCAAATATATTTTATGACCCTGCTCACATAAAAATTTATGAAGTAATTGAGAATTTAAATAATAGAGGAATGATTGCTAACCCAATAACTTTAAAAAATTTTTTTGAAAAAGACAATATGCTCAGTGAAGTTGGAGGCACAGAATATCTTGTTAAGTTAACGAGATTCTCAAGCTCAGTTAAGCAAGCGATAGATTACGCAAAAATTATTCATGAAATGTATTTGAGACGGGAATTAGTCCAAATTTCAGATAAACTCTCAGCTGATACTCTTAATGCAAATTCTCAGGAGCAAAATGCAGAAAATATTATTGAGGATACTGAAAAATCTCTCTTTGACTTAGCTGAAAGAGGATCTTTTTCACAATCATTTTTAAAATTTAATCAAGCTTTAGATCAAACTATTGAAATGGCAACTCAAGCAATGCAAAATGATCAAGGTATTGTTGGTGTGCCAACAGGCTTAACAGATTTGGATGAAAAATTAGGCGGATTACATAAATCAGATTTAATAATATTAGCTGGACGTCCATCAATGGGAAAAACAGCTCTTGCAACTAATATAGCATATAATGCAGCTCAAAATTTATTGAAGCGACAAGAAAATTCATCCGTTGCTTTTTTTTCTTTAGAGATGTCCTCTGAACAACTATCGACTAGAATTTTATCTGAGCAGGCAAGAATAAAATCAGATGACATAAGGCGGGGTAAGGTAACCGAAGAAGAGATAAACAGATATATTGAAACTTCTAGAAATATTTATAATTTGCCACTTTATATTGACGAAACTCCTGCCATTACGATTGCAACTTTAAGTAACAGAGCAAGAAGAATAAAAAGATTATTTGGATTGAGTTTAATTGTTGTAGATTACATACAATTAATGAGATCAAGCTCAAATAAAAATGATGGTAGAGTTCAAGAAATCTCAGAGATAACACAGGGCTTAAAAGCATTAGCAAAAGAATTATCAGTTCCTGTTTTAGCTTTATCTCAACTGTCTAGAGCAGTAGAACAAAGGGACGACAAACAACCACAATTAGCAGACCTAAGAGAGTCTGGATCAATAGAGCAGGACGCAGATGTTGTAATGTTTGTTTACAGAGAGGCTTATTATCTTGAACGAAAACAACCTAAGCTGGGCTCTATTGAACACGCTGAGTGGCAGTCAAAAATGAATGACGTTAATGGCTTAGCTGATATCATACTTGGTAAACAAAGACATGGTCCTACTGGAACTATTAAAGTTGAGTTTGAAGGAATTTATACGAAATTTAAGGATTTAAGCAAAAATTAACTTCAATTTTTTCTTTTGTTATAAAAAAATTAAGTTATATCTGAATTGATCTAATGCTATCTAATATTTATAAAAAAGTTGTAACAAACTATTCAAAAGTTACACTGTTATTTTTATTAATTTTAGTTATTTTTTCACTTTATCAATCAAAAAATTTTAATCTAGATGCCTCTTCTGATGCTCTTTTGCTTGAAGGTGACCCAGATCTTAAATACTTGAGAGAAGTAAATCAAACATATGGTTCTAAAGATTTTTTAGTCTTAACCTACACACCTGTTTCAAGTTTCACTGAAAAAGAAACTATTCTAAATCTTCAGTTGCTTAAATCTAAAATTGAAAAATTGACTTGGGTGGATAGTGTAACAACTATTATTGATGTTCCGCTTTTGAAAAGTACTAATGAAAGTTTAATGGAAAGACTTAAAAACTATAAAACTTTAGCTTATCCAGAAATTGATAGAAAAAGAGGTTTTGACGAAATTATCAATAGTCCAATATATAAAGATTACGTAATTAGTAAAGATGGTAAAACTTCAGGTATTGTAGTTTACCTTAAAAAAGATGAACGTTTAGCAGAATATATAAAAATAAAAAATAAATATTATAATCAATCGACAGAATCTGGATTATCGGCGGAAGAAAAATTAAATTATAAAAAAGTTTTAAAAGAATAAGAGGAATATAAAAATTTATTTAATATAAGAAACCATCAAAATATCACTGAAATCAGAGATATAATAAATAAATACGGGGAAAGTGCCAAGATACATTTGGGAGGAATTCCAATGATTGCTGATGATATGATGAGTTTTATTAAAAGTGACATAGTTGTTTTTGGTATTGGAGTTTTCTTTTTTATTGTACTTACACTTTGGTTTATTTTTAGAAATTTAAAGTGGGTTATAATGCCGTTAATGGGTTGTGCAACATCAGTTATTTTTATGATTGGTTTATTAGGTTTTTTAGGATGGAAAGTAACAGTTATTTCGTCAAATTTTATTGCTTTGATGCTTATATTAAATATGGCAATGAATATCCATGTTACTGTTAGATTTTTACAATTAAAAAAAGAATTTCCCAATTTAACAATTAACGAGATTATTTTTGAAACTTGTAAAAAAATGATACTTCCAATCCTCTATACTGTCTTAACTACAATCTGCGCTTTCTTGTCATTAGTTTTTAGCGGAATAAAGCCGATAATTGATTTTGGATGGATGATGACTTTGGGTCTGATAATATCAATAACTGTCACTTTTTTTTTATTACCTTCCCTTATCAGCTTAATTACAGTTAATGATGAAGTAAATATTAAAGACACGGAAAAATCTTTTATCACTTCCGCTTTGGCTTCCTTTACCAAAAAAAATGAAATAATTATTTATAGTTCTACTTTTATAATAATTATTTTAAGTATTGTTGGAATATTTAAACTTGAAGTCGAAAATAGTTTTATAAATTATTTTGATAAAAAAACAGAAATTTACAAAGGCATGAAGAAGATCGATGATGAGCTTGGCGGAACTACACCGTTAAATATAATTTTGAATTTTCCAAAAAAACAAAATGAAAATCAAGAGGACGATGAGTTTGATGAGTGGGAGGATGAAAATAACACCGAAGAGAATAAGGCAAAGTACTGGTTCACCAGAGATAAAATGGATAAAATATTAAAAGTCCATGATTACTTAGACTCATTGCCTGAAATTGGGAAGGTTCTGTCATTTGGATCTATTCTTAGAGTGGCTGAAGATTTAAATAATAAAGAATTACAAAGTCTAGAAATTGCAGTTTTATACAGTAAAATTCCTGATACTATAAAAGATGAAATAGTCACTCCATATATATCTGTTGAAAAAGATCAAGCAAGAATTAATGTAAGAATAAAAGATTCTTTAAAAGATTTACGAAGAAATGAATTAATAAAAAAAATAAATTCTGATTTAAATACAAAATTTAATTTAAAAGAGGATGAATACAAATTATCTGGCGTTCTCATACTTTTTAATAATCTTTTGCAAAGTCTTTTTAAATCACAAATATTAACTTTGGGTCTTGTAATAATTGGGATTTTTTTAATGTTTCAAATATTATTTAGAAATATCGCAATTTCATTTATTGGAATAGTTCCTAATTTTATAGCAGCGTTGTTTATTTTAGGAATAATTGGATTACTTGGTATTCCGCTAGACATGATGACTATAACTATTGCAGCAATAACTATTGGTATTGCTGTTGATAATAGTATTCATTACATTTATCGATTTAAAGAAGAATTTAAAAAATTAAAAAATTATGATGAAACTCTTGATAAATGCCATAACACAGTTGGAGTGGCTATTTTAAATACATCTATTACGATTGTTTTTGGTTTTTCTATTTTAGTATTATCTAATTTTATTCCTACGATTTACTTTGGGATGTTCACAGGTATCGCGATGATATTAGCTATGATTTCAGTTTTAACTTTACTACCAAAATTAATTATTACGGTTAAACCTTTTGGTGATGAACTAAAACAAACTTCATTATGAGCAATATTATTGAAACATTATTCAACAATATAAATTTGTTTGATGTTTTTATTTTGATAATATTAATTTACTGTGTAATTCAGTGTTTTTTTAAAGGATTTTCCCTGAGCTTAATTTCCTTTATGAAATGGATACTGTCGACAATTATAACCATAATTCTTGTTCCTAAATTTAGACCTTTTGTGAGTGAATACATTGAGTCTGAGTTTATTAATAATGTTGGTTTAGGCGTAGCAATCTTTATTTTTACACTATTTGTAATGATATTAATTGGTAAATCTGTAAGCAGAGCTGTAACCTGGACTGGAGTTGGCTCTATAGATAAAGGTTTTGGATTTTTATTCGGATTTTTTAAAGGATACGTCGTATCTGTTTGTTTATTTTCAATTTTAAATTGGTTTTATCCTTATCAAAATTGGGGTATATCTGCTAACAAAGCCTTCTCATTTAATTTAATTTATAAAGGCAGTGAAATATTGATAAAGGAATTTCCATCTAATGAAGACTTTATTGACACAAAAGAAAAAATTGAAAAAATATAATTTTGATAAATTGAGAGAAGAATGTGGCATCTTCGGTATTTCAAACCATGACGACGCTGCCGCTTTAGTCGCTCTCGGCTTGCATGCTTTACAGCATAGAGGCCAAGAAGGTTGCGGAATTGTTTCCTTTGATGGTAGAAACTATCATTCAGAAAAAAGGCAAGGATTAGTTGGTGATCATTTTACAGACTCAGATACTTTAAAGAAATTGCCTGGAAATTTTGCGATAGGCCATAATAGATATTCTACTACAGGTGATACTTCTTTGAGAAATATTCAGCCATTTTTTGCTGATCTTCACATGGGTGGATTAAGTGTTGCACATAACGGTAACTTGACTAATGCACTTATCTTAAGAGAAATGTTAGTAAAAGAAGGCGCAATTTTTAGAACAACAAGTGACACAGAAACTATAGTCCAATTAATAGCAAAATCAAAAAGATCAAAGTTTACAGAAAAATTAATAGATACACTTTTTCAAATACAAGGTGGTTACGCTTTGGTTTTAATGACAAATAAAAAACTTGTTGGTGTAAGAGATCCGTTTGGAATTAGGCCATTAATTATTGGTAAATTAAAAAATTCATATATTTTTGCTTCTGAGACTTGTGCGCTTGATATAGTTGGAGCTACTTTTTTAAGAGAAGTTGAAAATGGTGAAATTGTTATAATAGAGGACGAAAAACTTAAATCAGTTAAGCTTTTTCCTGAACAAAAGCAAAGGCCTTGTGTTTTTGAATATATTTATTTTGCCAGACCTGATAGTTTGATTGATAATAAATGTGCATATGAATACAGAAAAGATCTTGGCATTCAGTTAGCAAAGGAAACTGATCTCAAAGCTGACTTAGTAGTTCCCGTGCCAGACTCGGGTGTTCCGGCTGCATTAGGTTTTGCGGAAGAATCAAAAAAAAAATTTGAATTAGGTTTGATAAGAAACCACTACGTAGGTAGAACATTCATTGAGCCAGCTCAAAATATAAGAAGCCTGGGTGTAAAACTTAAATTGAGTTCAACTAAAACTATAGTCAAAAATAAATCGATCATTTTAATAGATGACTCATTAGTAAGGGGCACAACATGTCACAAAATAGTAAAAATGCTTTATGAGAGTGGCGCTAAAGAAGTACATGTGAGGATTGCTTGTCCAGAGATAAAATATCCAGATTTTTACGGAGTTGATATGCCGACTAAAGAAGAATTACTAGCCAACAGTAAAAACAATCAGCAAATGTGTGATCATATTAAAGCAAAAACTTTAAAGTTTTTAAGTCTTGATGGACTCTATGAGGCTTTAGTCAAACAAAAAAGAAACGCTTCTTATCCTCAGTTTTGCGACCATTATTTCACAGGTGATTATCCAATTCAACCGCATGACAAATTACGAGGGATAAAAGTAAAACAATTATCTCTTTTAAGCGGAAAATCAAATAATTAACTTAAAATAACTAGTTTTTTTTTTGTACTTAAAAATATCAACTTATCATCAATGAATATCGGGTTTGATTTCATTTTTAATTTTAGTTTTGATGCCTTTTCTAGCTTACCATTAATATTAAACTGAAGAACATATGAGTTTTTTAAAAAAATTAAAATTTTATTATTAACTATAAAAAAATTTTTGTATTCTGCTTTCTTTTTTTTTATATTTAAAAAATCTGCTATTTGCTGATTTGTATCATATGAGTAAATAATTTTTCCACTATTTAAATCCATTGCTATTAAAAAATTATTTTTTGTAATTAGAAATAAATAATTATTAATTATTATTGGTTTAAGAATAGAAATGAAATTTTTTTTAAACAAAACTGAACCATTATCGCTATCTACGATATATGTAGTATTATTTGTAGATATAACAATCCTTTTTTTATTATGAATTATTTTCGTTGATTTGAAAATATTACCTGAATTGGTGTTAAGAGACTGATTTAAATTTATAAACCAATTTATTCTCATAGTCGAATTGTCAATGGAATAAAGAGATCCGTAAGTGTTTAAAAAGTATAATGACTCGGCATTTACAGAGAGATTATTTTCAAACTCATTTTTAGCTATAGTCTCTTCAGTTGGTATGAGCTTAAGTATATTGCCTGAGTTTTTGTCAAAAAAATATAAGATGTTATTTTGATTAGAAGTTATCAGCTTGTCTTCAAATATTTTTAAATTTGACCTAAATGGTATTTCATAATTTTTAGCCCAAATAATTTTTTTTTTTATGAGATCATAAGCATAAAGATAACCAAGATTATCTGAAACAAAAACTATATTATCTTGAATAATTAAATTTAAATTTTTTTTAATTTTTTTATAATGTTTTTTATAGAAATTAAAATCATCAATTATTTCATTTTGTTTAATCGAAAAGTTAATTATATTTCCTCTGTCATCTGATAAAATTACGTTATTTTTTTTGTATAAAATATAATCGCTCGTATTATATCTGCTTAATTTTTTACTTTTAAGTATCAATTCATTTTGACCACCATAACTAAAGTTTTTAAAGTTATTTGACTCTTGAAAATAAATGTCACTCCATTCAGAAATTTTTGCTGGTTTGATTAATTTAAACGTAAAATTATCATTTTCAATTACACTGTTAAAAGATGTATTAAATATTATTAAAGTCTCAAAGTCTTTAAAGGAGTCGCTTGTTTTGTTGTCTATAATATTTTCATTTTTCCAAATTCCTGATTTTTTGTCGAATGAGCAACTCTGAAAAAGAAAAAAAAATAAAAGAACAAAAATAAATTTCATTTTTTATTTAACTATCAGTTCCTCCGCTAATAATTTCAATTTAGAGTTATTATTTATTAATTTTTTTAAGATCAAGTTAGCATCTTCTGGCTTGGAAATTTTTAAAAGATAAAGAGCTTTTTTATAAATTATAAGATCAAGTTGCTCTTGATTTTTAATCACAGCTTCCACTGATTTAAAGTAATTTAATATTTTCTGACTATCAGTAACCAAATTTTTTTCTAAAAGAGTGTTTAGTGCTAAAATTGAATAAAACTTGTTTTTACTTGATAAAATTTCATCGTAAAGACTTAATGCCTGTTTTTCTTTATTCATTGTCAAATACAAGCCAGCTTGAATATATTTTTGAGAAATTAATCTATTTTCTTTTTCTGATTTAATATTTAAAAAAAACAAAGAAATTGCTATAACGATTAAAAGTAGAATAAATGAATAAAGTTTACCTTTGTGTTGACTATAAATAGCCATCATTTTTGACTTCATATCTAATTTACTATCTATCTCTTTTTCCATTTAAAAAATTTTTTTTTGAAGGAAACTTGTTTGATTTCACCTCTCTAGTATATTTTTTTACAGCTTTTTCAATTATTCTATTTAAATTTACGTATTTTTTTACAAATTTTGGGTAAAATCCACTCAGACCTAGCATATCATCTGTCACTAAAATTTGTCCGTCACAATGAGAAGCGGAGCCAATACCAATTGTAGGTATATTTATTTTATTGGTAATTATTTTTGCAGCATTAGGCGATAGGCATTCAAGCACTATTGAAAATGCTCCAGCCTTCTCGATAGATTGCGCTTCTTTCAAAAGTCTATTTATACTATTTTTTGACAGACCTTCTAATTTAAATTTTTTTTTAAATTGTGGGGTGTATCCAATATGACCCATTACTGGAATTTTTTTTTTACTAAATTTTCAATAATCTTATAATTATTATTATTATTTTCTATTTTTATTGCATCACATTTTGTTTTTTTTAATACAAGACTTGCATTTTTAAATGCTATTTCATTATTTTTATAACTACCCTTGGGCATATCAACTACTAGTAAAGATTTTTTAACTCCCAATTTAACACTTTGTGTATGTTGTATTATATTTTTCAAGCTAATATTGTGTGTATTTTTTTGTCCGTACAAAACATTAGCCATAGAGTCTCCAACTAAAATAATATCTACATGTTTGTCTAGTATTTTAGCAATACTTTTAGAATAAGATGTTAATCCTACAATTTTTGATCTTTTTTTTTTTAATATAATTGTTTTAATTTTTTTATTCATTATTCAAGTTCAATCGTACTTGGTGGCTTAGATGTAATATCATAAACTACTCTATTAATTCCTTTAACATTATTTATAATTTTATTAGAAATATTATCTATAAATTTTTTGGGAAAATGAAAATAATCAGCTGTCATTCCATCCTCCGAAATCACAGCTCTTAATAGACATATATTCTCATATGTTCTGGTATCACCCATAACGCCAACGGTCTTAATTGGAAGTAATGCTGCATAAGCTTGCCATATTTTGTTGTAAAGTCCATTTACAATTAATTCATTCATATAAATATTATCTGCTTCTTGGAGAATTTTAACTCTTTCTGAAGTAACCTCACCTACAATTCTTATTCCTAAACCTGGCCCAGGAAATGGATGTTTGAAATTAATGCTATCTACTAGACCTAAAGATTTTCCCAAAATTCTTACTTCGTCTTTAAAAAATTCTTTTAAAGGTTCCACTAGTTCAAGATTCATTTTTTTTGGCAAACCCCCCACATTGTGGTGAGATTTTATTTTAGATGTTTTACTTCCTGTCGCTGACCTGCTTTCAATTATATCTGGATAAAGTGTACCTTGCGCTAAGAATTTTATATCCTTATATTTTTTTGCTTCTTTCTCAAAAATTTTAATAAAAAGTTTCCCTATAATTTTTCTTTTTTTTTCAGGATTAGAAACATTTTTTAAATTACTTAAAAAAAGTTTTGATGCATTTATTAATTTTATATTTAGTTTATATTTTTTCTTAAATAATTTAAATGTATGTTTAAATTCATTTTTTCGCATCAGACCTGTATCAACCATAATACAAATTAGATTTTTTTTAATAGCTTGATTAATAAGTAAAGCTGTTACACTACTGTCCACCCCTCCAGATAATGCACATATAACCTTATCTTTTTTAACTTTTTGTTTAATTTCATCTAATAATTTTTTTTTTTGTGAAACTACACTCCATTTTTTTTTAATTTTAC
>Ga0213866_10000088_pt1 | contig 71789 bp, 59 predicted proteins | sample PICome_11_FD_160079 | JGI IMG/M metagenome (GOLD analysis project Ga0213866, IMG submission 160079) | Coastal seawater microbial communities near Pivers Island, North Carolina, United States - PICO284 | ecosystem: Environmental > Aquatic > Marine > Coastal | place: USA: North Carolina...
AATACAAGCTGCTTTGCCTTGAGCGGGTTGAATGCCGAAACATTGGTGATGGCAATGGATTTGGCAGGCATCTCGGTGAGTGCCGGGTCGGCCTGTTCCAGCGGCAAGGTGTCGCGCAGCCATGTGCTGGCTGCCATGCAGGCCGAACCCCATATAAGTAAGGGCGTATTGCGGGTCAGCCTCGGTTGGCAGAGCCGCGCTGAGGATACGCAAAAACTGGTTAATGAATGGAGCAAGTTGGCCGGACAAACGCTGGCCGCGGAGTAGAAAATGAGCGAAGCAAAAGCCTCGATTGATAAAGACACGGTTGACCAGGTCGCCAAATTTGGCGGTGAGCATTATAAATATGGCTTCACCACCGAGATTGACGTTGACAAAATTCCGAATGGTCTGAGCGAAGACATTATCCGCTTTATTTCGGCCAAAAAAGAAGAGCCGCAATGGCTGCTTGATTGGCGACTTGACGCCTATGAGCGTTGGAAAACAATGGATGAGCCGGATTGGGCGCATGTCGATTATCCGAAAATCAATTATCAAGATTTGTGCTATTACGCCGCGCCGAAATCAATGGAGGACGGCCCGAAAAGCCTTGATGAGGTTGATCCGCAGCTTTTGGAAACCTATTCCAAATTGGGAATTCCGCTGCAAGAGCAGGAAGTGCTGGCGGGGGTGAAGAAGATTGCCGTTGATGCGGTGTTTGACAGCGTCTCGGTCGGTACGACCTTTCGTGAAGAGTTGGCGAAGGATGGTGTTATTTTTTGCTCTTTCTCAGAAGCTGTGCAAGAGCATCCGGAATTGGTAAAGAAATATCTGGGGTCGGTTGTGCCGAAATCGGATAATTATTTCACCGCGCTCAACTCGGCGGTCTTCTCCGATGGGTCGTTTTGCTATATCCCACCGGGCGTTAAATGCCCCATGGAGCTTTCGACTTATTTCCGCATTAACGAAGCCAATACCGGACAGTTTGAGCGTACATTGGTGATTGCCGATAAAGGCGCTTATGTCAGCTATCTGGAAGGCTGCACCGCGCCCATGCGCGATGAGAACCAGCTACACGCAGCAGTTGTGGAGTTGGTGGCGTTGGAAGATGCTGAGATTAAATATTCTACTGTACAAAATTGGTATCCGGGCGATGAAAACGGCAAAGGCGGGATTTATAATTTCGTGACCAAGCGCGGCGATTGCCGCGAGGCGCGCGCGCGTATCAGTTGGACGCAGGTTGAAACCGGTTCGGCGGTGACGTGGAAATATCCAAGCTGCATTTTGCGCGGTGATGACTCGGTCGGTGAATTTTATTCCATCGCCATTTCCAATAACATGCAGCAGGTCGATAGCGGCACGAAAATGCTGCATCTCGGCAAGAACACATCGAGCCGTATCATCTCCAAAGGCATTTCGGCCGGGCGGTCGTCCAATGCCTATCGCGGGCAAGTGAATGTGCATCCCAAAGCGGCAGGCGCGCGCAATTTCACCCAATGCGACAGCCTGCTGATTGGCGATAAATGCGCCGCTCATACCGTGCCTTATATTGAGGCGAAAAACCTGTCTGCCGTGCTGGAGCATGAGGCGACGACCTCGAAAATCAGCGATGACCAATTGTTTTTCTGCCAGCAACGCGGCCTCGACCCCGAGGAAGCCGTGGCGCTTATCGTCAACGGTTTTTGCCGCGACGTATTACAACATTTGCCGATGGAGTTTGCTGTGGAAGCGCAAAAACTGGTCGGAATTTCATTAGAAGGAAGCGTCGGATGAGTGCGTTGTTGAACATTGATAATTTGCATGCCGGTATTGACGGCACACCGATTTTGAACGGCTTGTCGCTGTCTATCCAACCCGGCGAGGTGCATGCGATTATGGGGCCGAATGGCTCGGGTAAATCGACCCTGTCTTATGTGCTGTCGGGCAAAGATGGCTATGAGGTGAGCGAAGGTGAGATGATGTTTGCCGGTCAATCGCTCGCCGATATGGCACCGGAAGAGCGCGCCATTGCCGGTTTATTTTTGGCCTTTCAATATCCATTGGAAATTCCAGGCGTCACCAATATGACGTTTTTGAAAACATCGCTAAATGCCATTTTGCGTGGACGCGGCGAAGACGAAATGGACGCCGCCAGCTTTCTGCGTCTGGCCCGCCAAAAATCGCGGGCGCTGGGCATGAATGACGAGATGCTGAAACGGCAGTTGAATGTCGGCTTTTCAGGCGGCGAGAAAAAACGCAATGAGATTTTGCAAATGGCCATGCTGGAACCGAAGTTGGCGATTCTCGACGAGACCGATAGCGGGCTGGATATTGACGCGCTGAAAACCGTCGCTGAAGGCGTGAACGCGCTGCGCGCGCCCGACCGTGGCATGCTGGTCATCACCCATTATCAACGTCTGCTGGATTTCATTAAACCTGATGTGGTGCATGTGATGGCTGCCGGTCGGATTGTTAAATCAGGCGGGCCGGAATTGGCGCTGGAGCTTGAAAAATCAGGTTATGCCGAATATGTCGGAGAGACCGTAAATGCTTGATGCACAAAGCTATTTTGACCGCATGAGCGGCGATTTGTCGGGCGATGCGACGGCACGGGCAGCCGCTTTGGCGGCGGCTGAGGCAGCCGGTTTGCCGACCCGTCGGCAAGAGGCGTGGCATTATACTGATGTGACGCGCCTGCTCGGCAAGCCGACGGACGATGCGATTGGTGCGGTGGATTTCGCGCCGCTCAACCCGCTCATGGCGGTGTTTGAGAATGGCGCATTGCGCGAGGTGCCGGTGGCTGAGGGTTTGGCTTTGCATGATTTCGAAGCCGCCCCAATCGGCGATGACGCCATGCTGAATTATAATGCCGCTTTGGCACAAGGCGGGCTGAACGCAGAAATTTCCGGCGCATTGGCGCAGCCTCTGATTGTCACGACGCAGGGCGATGAGCCGGTGCATTTGCATCATAAAATAACACTCTTGCCTAAGGCGAAAGCCGTGCTGGTCGATAATCATATGAGTTGCGGCTATACCAATGCGCGGTTTGACATCACGCTTGGTGCCGATGCTGAATTGACCCTTATTCGGGTTCAGCAAGCAGGTCATCAAATCGGCACGTCGCAGATTGAGCTGGCTGAAAATGCGCGGGTGAAATCGGTCGCGCTGGTAACAGGTGGCGCGCTGGCGCGCCATGAGGCGAATGTGGCATTTACCGCAGCGGGGGCGCATGCCGAATTGCACAGCGCGGTGCTGGGGCGCGGTGACAATCACGCTGATTTCACTTATGTCATTGACCATCGAGCGGCTGAAACATCAAGCAATACAACGGCTTATAATGTATTGGATGGAGCCTCGCGCGGCGTGTTTCAGGGCAAGGTTATTGTTCGTAAAGACGCACAGCATGTGGACGCGCAAATGCAAACCCGCGCCATGATGTTGTCCGAGGGCGCGGAAATGGACGCCAAGCCGGAGCTTGAAATTTACGCCGATGATGTGGTTTGCGCGCATGGCTCAGCGATTGGTGAGTTGGATAAAGACGCGTTGTTTTTCTTGCGCGCGCGCGGCCTTGATGAAGCCAGCGCAATCTATCTTTTGGTCGCCGGTTTTATCGAGCAAGTGCTGTCGCATATTGACGATGAAGTGATGGCAGACAGCTTACGCGCACTGGTTGCACAAAAAATCGCCGCGCAGTTTTCAATCGAGGGAGCCGCCTAATGGGTGCAGCATTTGACGTCAACGCCATTCGCGCGCAATTTCCCGGTCTGTCGCAAGAGGTTTACGGCAAGCCGCTTGTTTATCTCGACAATGCGGCCTCGGCGCAAAAACCTGCGGCGGTGCTCGACCGCATGCACGGTTTTGCGACGCATGAATATGCCAATGTGCATCGCGGGCTGCATTATCTGTCGAATAATGCGACCAATGTTTTTGAGGCGGCGCGCGAGACGACACGGCAATTCATCAATGCTGAAAGTGTCGAGCAAATCATTTTCACCGGCGGCGCGACCGATGCGATTAATCTGGTCGCCTATGGCTTTCTGGAGCCGCAAATTGAAGCGGGCGACGAGATTATTCTGTCGGAAATGGAGCATCACTCGAATATCGTGCCCTGGCATTTTATGCGCGAACGGCATGGCGCGGTGCTGAAATGGGTACGGGTAACCGATGACGGCGAATTGGATATGGCGGCCTATGAGGCGGCATTTTCTGACAAAACCAAATTCGTCGCGCTGACACAAATGTCGAATGCGCTGGGCACGATTACCCCGGCCAAAAAATTGGTCGATATTGCGCACAGTCATGGCGTGCCGATTTTGCTCGATGGCTGTCAGGGGGCGGTGCATCTGAAAACCGACATGCAGGCACTGGGCGCGGATTTTTATGTTTTCTCCGGCCATAAGGTTTACGGCCCCACCGGCATTGGCGTGTTGTATGGCAAGGCCGACCGTCTGGCTGCGATGCGTCCGTTTCGTGGTGGCGGCGAGATGATACGCGAAGTCGGCAAGGATAAGATTACTTATGGCGATGCGCCGCATCGCTTTGAAGCAGGCACGCCGCCGATTATTGAAGTTATCGGTCTGGGCGAAGCGCTGGGCTGGATGATGGATATCGGTTTCGATGCCATGCAGGCGCATGAGAATGCGTTGCGCGATCATGCGATGGAAGCGGTCGGCGCGATTAATCGCGTTAAGATTTACGGCACGGCCAAAGATAAGGGCGCGATTGTTGCATTCGGGGTTGATGGTATTCACCCGCATGATTTGGCGACGGTGATTGACCGCAGCGGCGTTGCCGTGCGGGCCGGGCATCATTGCGCGCAACCGCTCATGACGCGCTTCGGCGTTCCGGCCACGGCGCGCGCCAGCTTTGCGGTTTATAATACGCATGAAGAAGTTGACGCGCTGGTCGAGGCGTTGAATAAAGCGATTGAGTTTTTCGGGTGAATAAACAGATGACTGACGAAAAAGATATGCCGGTAATTGATACCTCCGCGCCCGCCGAAGCAGCGGCGGAGACGCAGGAGCCTGTGGCGATTGAGGATTTGTCGCCGCAAATGGCGGCGCTGACCGACGATATTATCGGCGCGATGAAGAGCGTTTATGACCCCGAAATTCCGGTCGATATTTATGAGCTGGGGCTGATTTATAAGGTCGATATTTCCGACGATCGCGATGTGACCATTGATATGACGCTAACCGCGCCGGGCTGTCCGGTGGCCGAACATATGCCACGCTGGGTGGAAGATGCGGTGCGCTCAGTGGACGGTGTCGGCGATGTTGTGGTAAATATGACTTTCGAGCCGCCCTGGGATCCAAGTCGCATGTCGGACGAAGCCCGCGTTGCGTTGAATATGTTTTAACGAAAACGGAATATGAGATGAGCCAGACCTACGAAATGCCAAAAGCCATAACGCTGACCGACCGCGCCGCCGCGCGCGTAAAGGATATTATGGCGAAATCGGAAACGCCGAAAATCGGTATTCGCCTCGGTGTAAAAAATGGCGGCTGCGCGGGTATGGAATATACAATGGATTATGCCGATGACCGTCAACCACTTGACGAGCTGGTTGAGGATAAGGGCGTGACTATTTTGATTGAGGCAAAGGCCGTGCTGTTTTTACTGGGCACGGAAATGGACTGGGAAGAAGACACGCTGTCGGCCGGTTTCCGCTTTAACAATCCGAACCAAACTGATGCCTGTGGGTGTGGCGAGAGCGTCACCATTGTGCCGGCTCAAGCGCCGACCAATACGGCCGTAAAACAATAAATTCTGCAAATCACCGCAGATTAAGGGAATAAAATGGACCAATCACTCGAGACGATTTTGGGGCTGCTGAAACTTGAGCGGCTTGAGGTCAATCTGTTTCGCGGCCAAAGCCCGAACGAGCAACGCCAGCGGGTCTTTGGCGGGCAGGTGTTGGGTCAAGCGCTAATGGCCGCTTGTTATACGGTAGAGGATATGTTCTGCCACAGCTTCCATAGCTATTTCCTGCGCCCGGGCGACCCCGACACGCCGATTATTTATGAAGTCGATACGGCGCGCGACGGCAAAAGTTTTGCCTCGCGGCGCGTCATTGCGGTTCAGCACGGCAAGCAGATATTCAATATGGCGGCGAGCTTTCAGCGTTTTGAAGAGGGGCGCGAGCATCAAATTCAAATGCCCTATGCGCCGGACCCCGAAACGCTGAAAAGCGATTATGAAATGCGGCTTGAAAATGCCGAGAAAATTCCCGAGAAGTTTCGCGATAGCTGGCTGCGCCGCCGCCCGTTTGAAATGCGTCCGGTCAGCCCGAAGGATATTTTCAACCCCGAGCCATCTGAGCCGCGCAATATTGTTTGGGTGAAAGTTGACCCGGGCATGCCTAAAGATTTCGCGACCAATCAAGCCATGCTGTCTTACATTTCAGACACGTCGCTGCTCGATACTTGCATGCGCCCGCATGCGCTGAGTTATATGAATCCGAAATTGCAATCGGCCAGCCTCGACCATGCCATGTGGTTCTATCACCCGTTTGAGGCCAATGATTGGCTGCTTTATGTGCAAGATAGCCCGGCCTCAGCCGGTGGGCGCGGCGTGAATTTCGGCCATTTCTTCACCCGTGACGGCAAGCTGATTGCGACCGCCGCCCAAGAAGGCCTCATTAGGGTTCACGATTAAACGATAGCCGACTGGCTCACTGCGTTCGCTGCGCTGGCGCAAGGCGCATCTGATAGTCGCAGTCTTCTATGGCAAACGGCGTGTTATTGAGGCGGCAAAATATGCAGTAGCGGCAATTTGCATGTGATACATAACCCGCTCCTTTTTGTTTTTATTGAGCGTTTTTTATCATACACCCGATTTTTAACCAAAAATCAAGATTTCAGAATATTCTGTCTCTAAACATCTGTTTTATATAGGAAAAATATGCCGCTTTTCGTTGGCTAAAAGCAACGCCGATTTACCGCCGTCCTTGCCTTGTCAGGCAAGCGGGTGCTTATGCTGCCTCATTATGCCCCAAATGGGCGGTGAGGGTGGTAATCAGCTCATCAGCCGCATCGGGAATAACCGTGCCGGGCGGGAAGATGGCCTTCGCACCGGCATCGCGCAGCGCATCAAAATCTTGCGGCGGTATCACCCCCCCGACAATCACCATCATATCGTCCTTGCCTTCAGCCGCCAGCGCGTCGCGCAATTCCGGCACCAGCGTTAAATGTCCTGCCGCCAGTGACGACACGCCGACAATATGCGCGCCTGCTTCAATCGCGTCTTTGGCGGCTTCTTCCGGTGTTTGGAAAAGCGGTCCGGCGACCACATCAAATCCTAAATCGGCCAATGCGGTGGCGACGACTTTTTGGCCGCGATCATGCCCGTCTTGGCCCATTTTGGCGAGATAGATGGAGGGCGCGCGGCCTTCGCGCGCGCTAAAGCGGTCAATCATCTCGCGCAGCTTGGCGATTTTCGGGTCATTGCTGCCAAAGTCTTTTTCATAAACGTCGGAAATCACCTGCGGCTTGGCTTCATGGCGATTATAGACTTGCTCCATCGCGGCCGAGATTTCCCCGACCGTGGCTTTGGCGCGACCGGCATCAACCGCCAACGCCAAAAGATTGCCTTCACCGGTTTCCGCTGATTTGGTCAGCGCGGCGAGGGCGGCTTGCGTTTCGTTTTCGTCGCGACTTTCTTTCAAGGCTTTCAGACGGTCGATTTGCGCCGTGCGCACGGCAGAATTATCGACTTTCAACACATCAACCGCGTCCTCATTTTCGAGCTTGAATTTATTGACACCGACCACGGTTTGACGACCGCTATCAATGGCCGCTTGGGTGCGCGCGGCGGCTTCTTCAATCCGCATTTTCGGAATACCTTGCTCAATCGCTGCCGCCATGCCGCCGAGTTTTTCGACTTCCTGAATATGGCTGAGCGCGCGCGCCGCCAAATCATGCGTCAGTTTTTCGACAAAATAACTGCCGCCCCACGGGTCGATGACTTTGGTGGTGTTGCTTTCCATTTGCAACATAAGCTGGGTATTACGCGCAATGCGCGCCGAGAAATCGGTCGGCAAAGCCAGCGCCTCGTCAAAGCTATTGGTGTGCAGCGATTGCGTATGGCCCTGCGTCGAGGCCATCGCTTCAATGCAGGTGCGGACAACATTATTGTAAATATCCTGCGCCGTCAGGCTCCAGCCCGAGGTCTGGCAATGGGTGCGGAGTGCCAGCGATTTCGGATTTTTCGCGCCCAGCCCTTGCATCAACTGCGCCCATAAAAGGCGCGCGGCGCGCATTTTGGCAATCTCCATAAAGAAGTCTTTACCAATGGCCCAGAAGAAAGACAGGCGCGGCGCGAAAGCATCAATATCCAGACCCGCCGCCATACCGGCACGCGCATATTCAACGCCATCGGCCAGCGTATAAGCCAGTTCGAGGTCAGCTGTCGCACCGGCTTCTTGCATGTGATAGCCGGAGATTGAGATGGAGTTAAACTTCGGCATATTTTGCGAGCTATAGGCAAAAATATCGGAAATAATCCGCATGCTTGGCTTGGGCGGATAGATATAGGTATTGCGCACCATAAACTCTTTCAGAATATCATTCTGAATCGTTCCGGCCAGCTTATCGGGTGACACGCCTTGCTCTTCGGCGGCGACAATATACAGCGCCATAATCGGCAGCACCGCGCCATTCATAGTCATGGAAACTGACATGGTGTCGAGCGGGATACCGGCAAATAAAGTCCGCATATCGAGAATGGAGTCAATCGCCACACCGGCCATGCCGACATCACCAAATACACGCGGATGGTCGCTGTCATAACCGCGATGGGTGGCGAGGTCGAAGGCGACAGACAGGCCTTTTTGACCGGCCTTCAAATTGCGCCGGTAAAATGCGTTGGACTCTTCCGCCGTTGAGAAACCAGCATATTGGCGCACCGTCCAGGGTTTATTGACATACATGGTCGAATAGGGCCCGCGAATATAGGGCGCGAGGCCGGGATAGCTGTCGAGATAGGGCAGGCCGTCGCGGTCTTCCGCTGTATAGAGCGGTTTAATGTCGATGCCCTCCGGCGTTTGCCGAAAACCGGGGGCACCATCATTGTCTTGCGCGGCTTTGGCGGCATGCTGCCAGTCGCTGAGCCCGCCCGCAGCATTGAGGTTCAAAGACAGTTCAGAAAAATCAGGAAGCTTGCTCATTTTCTACAATCCTAATTTCTTGTGAATGTCTTGCAAAAAGCTCAGCGTGGCGCAGCCGGCGAAGCAATAAGCGTCAATATCGCTATTGTCGCGGGGCTTTCCGGCCAGCGCGATATGGGTCGCACCTGCTGCTTTCAGCGCGGCGGCGACCTCATTGGCGTGGGCTTCATAATCCTCATCACCGGCGCAAATCACGGCGATTTTGGCGGTGGATTTTTTGAACGCCTCGGCAATGGCTTGGGCATCAGTGCCGCCCTCACCACTAACGGCGTGCAAGCCACCGGCGGCATATATATTGGCGGCGAAATTGGCGCGCGGCGTATAGCTCGCCATCTCGCCAATAGTGGCCAGAAAGACTTTTGGCTTGGCCTTTTGTGCGGCATTACGCAACGCCTCATAAGCGGCTGAAAGCCGATAGCCATTGTCACCGCCTGTGGCCAAAGGCGCTTCCTCTAAATTGGGAAACTCGCTGACACCGACAAGCGGCATGGCGCGGCTATCAATCGCCGCGTCAAAAGCGGCGCGCGCCTCGGTCAATGCGGCGTCGATATGGGCTTGCGCTTGATTGATGCCGCCTGCCGCTTCGATTTTCTGAAATTCAGCCCAAGCGGCTTCAGCCAATTGCGTGGTCAGGCTTTCAATATACCAAGAACCACCTGCCGCATCGGCAACATGGCCGATATGGCTTTCCTCTTGCAGAATGACTTGCGTATTGCGCGCAATGCGGCGCGTCAGCGTATTGTCGGTCGCGCTGGTGGCAGTGCAGGGGGCAATGGTCAGCATATCGACACCGGCAATGCCTGCGCCCATCGCGGCAGAGGTCGCGCGCAAAATATTCACCCAGGGGTCAATGTCAGAAAAAGCGCGCAAGCCGGTTTCGCCATGAATTTGCGGCTGCGTATCGGGTGCGCCAATGGCGGCGGCGATATTGGCGAACAACACGCGTGCGGCGCGAATTTTGGCCAAAGTCGCGAAGAAATCAACATCGGCGGCGACAGTCAGGGTGATTTTGGAAAGGGCTTCGACCGCGTCCATGCCGGTCGCTTCCAGCGCGCGCAAACCTTCTGCCAGTTCGGCCAGCATCCAGCCAAGCTCTTGCGGCACGCCCGCGCCTTGCGCGTGAAACGCCGCGCCATTGGCGGTCATCAGGCGCACCGATGGGCGGGTGGGTGTAATATCGCTCAAGGCCGCCGCATCATCAGCAGTAAGGTTGAGGAATAGAGGCACATCGCCAATCTCGTGCTTATCAAGAAGCGCAAGCACGGTTTGGGCGTTTTCGGCTGAGGCATTGGCCAGAGAGAGCGGCGCGATGTCGAGCATCACGCCCTTCAGCAGGGCGTCCAGCGTTTTGATATTGGCGTCACTCTCGGAAAAATCGAGGGTCAGCGCGCTAACACCGCCTGCAAGATCGGTGAGTATCGCGTCATTATCTGCGGCTTTGCGACCAATGATGACGCGCTGGGCAATATGCCAGGGCAGAAACTTGCTATTGAGCGGCTTGGCACCCCGGGTGAATGGCGCGAAGCCGGGCATGCCTGCAGGATTGTCAGCGGTGGCGCTATTGCCTTCGGTATAAAGCGGATGGCGCGAAAAACCGGCAAGGTCGTTAGACGTTAATGTGTCCGCCGCCTTACCGCGCAAAGCGGTTTCAACAGCTTGCAGCCAATCGTCTTGCGACGGCGTGCCAAACCCATTTCCCAGCTTTAACTCTCCCACGGTCGTCCTCCTCAACCATCTTCTGTTGTCAGTAGATAGCTTATGGATAATAGCAAGGCAATAAGCGCCGGTATCCAACTCGCCATAATCGGCGGTATCAGGTTTAGCTCGCCCATGAGGACAATAAAGTCATTGAATAAAAACAGGCCAAACCCGCATAAGACAGAAAGGCCAAGCGTCTGCCCGCTGGTGAACATGCGCCCCGTCGGTAATGAGAAACAGGCCGCCACCATAACCATCGCCATCAGCAAGATTGGCAGAGCCAAGAGTGATTGCAGGCGCACTTCGTGGCGGTTGACATCAATGCCGCTATTTCCGGCGGCGGCGATATAGCCGGGTAATTGCCAAACATTAATGATGCGCGCATTGGCGAAGCTGTCCGCCAGATTATCGCTCTTCAGACTGCTCGATAAATCCCATTGTGGCAGGGTTTCGACAGCCTCGCCACTGCGATGAAAACTTGGATTGGTGAGGCTGAACAGGCCGTTACTAATTTCTCCGACAGGGGCGGTGATGCGGCTTTCAAATGTGCCGTTCGCATCGAACTGCATAATTTCAATATCCAATAATCGTCCGGCTTTTGTCTCGTCAATTTGTTTGGCGCGGCTGATATAGCTTCCGGTCGGCGTGGTTTCGCGTAACCAAATGCCACCGGTCGAAAAGCTCAAGCTCGATTTTTGTGAGGTCAGCTTGGCGTAATTATCGGTAAAGCGATTGTGAAGCTGCGCGCCAATCGGCTCCAGCGCGAGGATAATCAGTGTCGATAAGACAAAGGTGAAAACCAGAAGCGGTTTCAAGAACTGCCAAACCGACAGACCGGCGGCGCGAATAACCGCAAGCTCTTGCGCTTGGCTGAGGCGCAGCAGGCAAAACACGGTGGCGAATAAAAACACGAAGGGCAGGAAATCCATCAGCAGCAATGGCAGCCGGTGCAGGGTAAAGCCGAAGGCCGTGCCTGCGCCGAGATTGAGGCGATTGGCCAGACGCAGCATTTCCAGAAAATCGCCGAGCATGGCAATCGTGCCAAAACCCAAAGTGACAATCATCAGCCAGACCGCAAAGCGGCGCACCAGATAGAGATTGAGTGTGCTTATCATGTTGCGCGTCCCATCAAGCGGCCGAAAATCCTTTTGGCCATGTCAGGGTCATTTTGGTTTTGAATAAACGCCATAAGGCCGCCTATGAATATGACCGGCCAAATGAAGATAAGGGTCGGGCTGTTTTCCTCAACGGCCATATCGGCCAGAGCAATGACCCCGATTTGAAACATAATCGCCAGCAAAACGGCCACCATAACGCGCCGCCCATAACCGCTTCGGCTGATGCCACCCGCCGTGATGACGGCAAAGCCAATCAGCATGAAAACAACCGGCTGGGCGAGGTTGGAGATAAGTTCCAGCCCGCGCCCTTTCATGCGGGTGATGCGTGTTTCAGAGGTCACGCCATGCGCGGCGGGGTTCAGCAATTGGTGAATCATCATGTGATTGCGGTTAAAGGCAATGCGCTTTTCTTGCTTGGGGGTCGGCTGGCTGAGGGGCAGCAAATATTGCGAGAAGCGAATAATCTGCCCGCCATTTTGCGCGTCTCTATTCGGGTCGCCAATCAATTGGCTGCCGTCTTGCAGAATAAAATAAGGCTCGCCATTGCGCTCGCTAATGCGGGCTTTCTTTGCCAAATAGGTGACGGGACGCTGCGGCTTGGCGGTATCGTAAATCATCAAGTCCAGCCAATTGCCGTCATCGTCTTGCCCGCTGGTGAAAGCCGTCATGCCCGGCTTCAAATCTTTGAATGCGCCCGGTTGCAAATCGGCCAACGCAATTTGGCTGCCGCTTTCAAACGAGCTGAGCTTCAGCGTCTTCATGGCCATCGGTGAAATATAGAAAGCCAGCAAGCCTTGCAAAATCATCACCATTGCGCCGAGCAGCAACATCGGGCGCAAAACACGCAACGGGCTGAGACCAGCGGCGGTCAGAGCGAAATATTCATAGTCCTGCAACAGCCGCACCATTTGCGAAATCACTGTAATCAGCAGCGCCGGCGCGAGGGTGAAGGTCAAGACGCGGGGCAATACCAAAGCCGACAGCATCAGCGTTTCCAGCGGCGATGTGCCTGCGGTCAGCGCCCTGTCAATCAGGTCAAGCGCTTGCACCAGCCAGATAACAGCCGACAATACCAATGTCAGTGCAAGCTGGCTTTGCAATAGGTGCAGGAATAAATAGCGGTCAAGCATGGGCAGACAATATCAGCGCTTGGCTCGGCTTACTATGATTTTGACTCATATTTTTGCGCTTTAACGCGTCACCCTTGCGCGCCCCGTAATTATCGGTTTGCGCCTCGGATTTTGTTTGCTTAGACTTTTGCCAAAGGGAGTTTTGTCATGGATCTGAATTTCACGCAGGAATATGAAGATTTCCGCGCAGAAGTGCGCGGTTTTTTGAATAAGCATAAAGACAATGCGCCGAGCCGGTCTGACCGTTCTGTGCGGAGTAAAAAGCGTTTGGCTTGGCAGGCGCTGTTGCTGGAAAACGGCTATGCGGCGCGCACGCATCCGAAGGAATATGGCGGCTATGGTGCCGCGCCTGATGCGTTGAAGGCACGCATTATTGCCGAGGAATTTGCCCGTGCCGGCGCGCCCGGTGGCATTTCCGGTCAAGGCATTAACATGCTGGTGCCGACGCTTTTGGAATTGGGCACTGATGAGCAGAAAGACAAATATATTCAGCCGACATTGAGCGGCGAGATGGTGTGGTGTCAGGGTTATTCTGAGCCGGGGGCGGGGTCTGACCTTGCTTCCCTGCGCACGGCGGCGGTTGTCGATGGCGATGATTTCGTCATTAACGGCCAGAAGATTTGGACCTCTACGGCGCAATTTGCCGATATGATGTTCTGCCTTGTCCGCACCGAGGCCGACGCGCCGAAGCATCAGGGCATCAGCTATATTCTGATTGATATGAAGACGCCGGGCATTGAAGTGCGCCCGCTAATGACGATGACCGGTTTTGCCGAGTTTAATGAAGTGTTCTTTACTGATGTGCGCGTGCCGGTCACTTCGATTGTCGGCAATCGCGGCGAGGGCTGGATGGTCGCCAATGCGACACTGACGCATGAGCGCGGCATGTTGGGCGACCCTGACGCGGCGCTGGGGCGGCTGCGCGCCATTGCTGAGATTATGCAAAGCGAGCATATTGACGGGAAGCCGCTCATGGGTGACGCCGTCTATCGCGACCGCTTGGTGAAGCTGCAAGCCGAAGCGCAGGCCATGAAGCTGAACGGCATGCGTCTGACGACGCTGGCCAGCGAGAAAAAATCTTCCGGCATGGCGGGGCTGCTGGTCAAACTACAGGGCTGCGAGCTGAATCATCAAATGGCTGAACTGGCCATTGATGTGATGGGCGAATATGGAATTCTCTATGAAGACAGCCCCTTCGCGCGCGATAAAGGCATGTGGCAAACCCATTATATGTTCGACCTCGGGCTGATTATCGGCGGCGGCTCGGCGCAAATTCAGAAGAATATTATTTCAGAACGCGGGCTTGATATGCCGCGCGAACCAAAGCCCGCGCCGGGCACGTTCAAAGCGAATTAGGAGCCGCCCTCATGTATTTCGGATTATCAGAAGACCAACTCATGCTGCAAGACAGCGTCGGGCGTTACCTCGAAGGCGCGTCGGAATTGGAAGAAGTACGTAAATTTGTCGATGGTGACGGCGCGCTTGCCGAAACGCTGCACACCGGCTTGGAAGAGCTTGGCGTGCCGTGTGTGCTGTTGCCAGAGGCGCAAGGCGGCCTCGGTATGGGCGTGCTAGAAGCGTCGTTGATTTCAGAAGCGCTGGGGCGGCATGTGTCGCCATCGGCTTTCACCGCCGCTTATGGCATGGCCGTTATCGGCCTGCGCGAAGCGGGCGATGAGGATTGGCTGAGCCAAATCGCGGCAGGCAGTGCGCGCATGGGCGTTGGCCTGACGGAAGCCATTGGCGCGCGCGAAAATGCCGGTCTCAGACTGTCGGGCGATACGGTTTCGGGGCGCGCCAGTTTCGTAATGGGCGCAGATGGCGCGACGCATTTTCTTTTGACGACTTCTGACGGGCAGGGGGGCGACCAAATGATTGTCGTCGAGCGCGGCGCAAAAGGCGTCCGTGAAACCGAACTCACCACGATTGACCGCACCCGCACTGTGCTGACTTTGGATTTGGACAATGCGCCGGTCGCTGTTGTGGCCGGTAATAATCATGCCGAAGCGCAGCGCAAAATGATTGATGCGGGGCGGGTATTATTGGCTGCCGATACATTGGGCGCGTCGGCGATGATGCTGGAAAAAGCGGTCGATTATTCCAAGACACGCGACCAGTTCAATCGGCCGATTGCCTCTTTTCAGGCAGTCAAACATATGTGTGCCGAAATGGCCGCCAAGCTGGAGCCGTGCCGCTCGATGGTTTGGTATGCGGCGTACGCGCAAGACAATGTGCCGGAGGAAGCCTCGCTGATGGCGTGTCTCGCCAAATCGCATGTGTCAGAAGTCGGCAAATTTGTCGCCCGCACTGCAACCGAAGTGCATGGCGGTATGGGCTTCACCGATTTACTGGGCTTGCATTATTGGTTCAAACGCATTGGTGCCAATCGTCAACTGCTCGGCGGGCCAGAAAAACTCCGCGCCGAAGCGGCTGAACTGCAAGGCTGGGGTTAGGCTACTCAGCCGCCGCTTGCAATCTTGGGAAACGGATATAGTGATTGACCATCATGGTGGCGAAGGCGGTCGGGTCGGGCCGCTCGCCGGTCAACACGCCTTTGGCGCGCAAATCATCTTCAAGCCGATTTAAGATGAAGGCGATGGATAGGTCGTCGCTGCCGCTGCGCCAGAGATTTTCTTCCGCCTCATCTTTGAAGCAATAGCCTTTCCATGAGATGGAATAGCGCAATTCGGCCCAATCATAATCGCCAAGCACATCTTCATTGTGGCGCAACTGCCATTGGTCATCGCCCATAAAATGCAGACGCGCGGTTTTGTTAATCACCGGCATATCGGGCTTGGTTTCATAAACCCGGTCAACGCCGTGAAACACTTTATCCGTGTCGATGACGATGGCGGAATTATGGTCGGACTGAATGGCCTCGCGCGGGCCGTCTGTGCCTTCAGGGTAAAAGGCAAAAGCGCCGCCTTTTGATTTGCCGAACCATGAGACACAAGTGGTGATGGGTATGCGCCATTCATCAAACAGGCCGCTATGCAGCATGGTGACGAGCAGCCATTGCGGCGTCACTTTGCGGTTCGCGCCGCGAAACTCGGGCACATCAGTGTGCACGGCAAGCTCTTGGCCCGGAATAAGGATATTGGCGAAAATAATCGCCGGAACAATGCGCTCAACGCCGGAGATTTTGCGCGCCGTTTCAGCCAAAGCGGGATGGTTCATAAACGGCTCGACACCGGGGGCGCGCACTTCGTCGCCATAGGCATAAGTCTCGCGGAAATAATTGGTGCGCGCGGCGGCGGTGTGCATGTCGTCTTGGTTTTCGCTGCCATCCATGCCATGCGCGATATAATTAAAGGCGGCATCGAAGCGTTGCGGCAGGTCTTCGCCAATCCCATCATTTTCAGCCTCATTGGCGTAAGGGCCAAAGCTGCCGAAATTCTCTGCCAGACGCAGCATGGTATCGGCGTCTTCTGTGGTCAGAAACGGGTCAAGATGATTGTAATGCGCGCGCATGAGCGACCTCCCTCAATTTCCGACAGTTTGGGATAAATTTTGCGCTGCGGTCAAGCAAAAGGGCGCGATGCGAACACCACGCCCTTAATTACTCAGTCGAAATGCGCTCAGACGCGTTCGATAATAATGGCCGGTGCCATGCCACCGGCGGCGCACATGGTAACCAGACCGAATTGCTTGTCTTGGCGTTCCAGCTCATCAAGCATGGTGCCGACCAGAATAGAACCGGTCGCGCCAATCGGATGACCCAGCGCCATCGCGCCTCCATTGACGTTGACAAGGTTGCGGTCGAGGTCGAGGTCACGAATGAATTTCTCCGCCACAACAGAGAACGCCTCATTGATTTCAAACAGGTCAATATCGTTCAGGCTCAGACCGGCTTTTTCGAGAACCTTTTTGGCAGCCGGCACAGGTGCGTTCAGCATCAGCGTCGGGCTGTCACCCATATTGGCAATGGCGCGCACTTTGGCGCGTGCTTTCAGGCCATTGGCTTTGGCATAATCTTCAGATGCCAGCAGCAGAGCCGCTGCACCGTCAACAACGCCGGACGAATTACCGGCATGGTGGACGTGATTAATCTCCAAATCCGGATAGGCCTGATTGACCAGCTTGCGGAATGTCGTGCCGTCTTCATCAAGCGGAATATCAGCCAGCTTGGCAAAGCTCGGCTCCAATTCAGCGAGGCTTTCAGGTGTTGTTTGCGGACGCGGAAACTCTTCCTTGTCGAGAGCCAGCGAGCCGTCTTCCTTATGAACCGCAACTAGCGATTTATCAAAGCGGCCTTCTTCAATGGCGCGTTGCGCGTTTTGCTGGCTGACATAAGCCAGCGCATCAACGGCTTCGCGGTCAATGCCTTCCAGCGTGGCAATCGCATCGGCGCAAACGCCCTGATGCGGCTGCGGATGTACTTCGCGCAGGCGCTTATTGCCGCTATCGAGGAAGGGCGAGTCCGATTTCGCATCTGTGCCGAAGCGCGACATCATTTCCGTGCCACCGGCAATCGTCATATCTTCCATGCCCGACATGATATTGGTCGCGGCAATGTTGACCGATGTGATGCCTGAGCCGCAAAAGCGGTCGAGCGTCATGGCGCTGGAGCGCACATCATAACCGGCATCAAGCGCCGCCATGCGACCTAAATCGCCGGACTGCGTGCCGCGCTGTGAGCTTGTGCCCCAGATAATATCGTCAACCTCAGCCGTGTTGATTTTATTGCGCTCGGCCAGTGCTTTCAGCACGGTCGCGCCGAGTTGTTGCGGGTGGATTTCGCTCAATGCGCCTTTGCCCGGCTTGCCGATGCCGCGTGGTGTGCGGCAGGCATCAATAATATATGCGTCAGTCATTGCTTTCTCCCAAAAGTCTGTTTTCAACTTGGACACAGCTTGTCGCGAAAGGGCGGTTAAATCAAGCGTCTTGATTGTCGCTGCTGGACGCGCGGCGACGGGCTTCCTATAGTTTGGGCTAAGGGAGTTTTCTTATGGATTTTCAACTGACAGATGCACAGCGCGAATTGCGCGATGCGGCGCGTAAATTTGCCCGTGCCGAAATGCCCGATGTGGCGGCTTATTGCGAAGAAACCGGTCATCCGGTTAAGCCCGATATGCTCAAAAAACTGGGCGAGATGGGGTTTCTCGGCATTAACATTCCGGAGACACTGGGCGGCTTGGGGCTGGGCAATCTCGAGGCGCTTTTGGTGCTGGAAGAATTTGCCAAAATCTCTTCGGCTTCGGCCTTTCCGCTGTTTGAGGCCAATGTCGGGCCGGTGCATGCGCTGGTGCATTTTGCATCTGACAAGCTGAAGCAAGAAATCGTGCCGCAAGTCTGCAAGGGCGAAATGGTGCTGGCGGTTTCCATGTCCGAGCCGCAAGCAGGCAGTGCGCTGACCGACCTCACCACCAAAGGCGAGATTAAAGACGGCAAGGTGACGCTGAACGGACAAAAGCGTTGGTGTTCCGGCGGCGGTCATTCAGACGGCTATCTGGTTTATTGCCGCCTGTCAGAAGACCCGGGTGCGAAGGGCATTGGCGCGGTGTTTGTGCATAAAGACACGGCAGGCCTCAGCTTCGGTAAACAAGAGGAGCTGATGGGCTTTCGCGGTGTGCCCTCAGCCGATATTTTTCTCGATAATGTCACCGTGCCGGAAGACAATGTGGTCGTGCCTGCCGGTGGCTTCAGAAAGCTGATGGAAGCCTTTGATCTTGAGCGTTGCGGCAATGCGACAATGGCGCTGGGGCAAGCCTCGGGCGCGCTGGAGGACGTGCTGGAATATGTACAAGAGCGCAAACAATTCGGCAAGGAACTGGTCGATTTTCAGGGCGTGCAAATCAAGCTGGCGGAAATGCAGATGAAGGTTGAAGCGGCGCGGCTGCTCATTCATCGCGCTGCTGTCAATGCCGAGGACGGTCTGCCGAGCGTTATCGACTCGTCGGTCGGCAAATGTTTTTCCAATGAAATGTGCCGCGAAGTAACCGGCGCAGCCATGCAGCTCATGGGCGGCTATGGCTATTCGCGCGATTACCCGATGGAGCGGCGCATGCGCGACGCTTGGGGGTGGGGCATTGCCGGCGGGGCGATTGATATTCAAAAAACCAATATCGCCGCGGCCATGATTGGCCGCCGCTTCGACCAGCGACGCTAGGCCCTAATTCAAAAAGCCTATTTCAAAAAATCCGGCATATTGCCCTCAAAGGCATCACCTTTTTTGTTGGGCTTTTTGCCGCCGGAATTTTGCGGCTTATTTTCTTTCGGCTTAGTTTCTTTGGGCCTTGTTTCTTTGGGCCTTGTTTCTCTCGGCGTTTCGGCTTTGGCTTCTTGCGGCTTATTGTTCTCCGCTTTGCCGCCACGGCGATTGCGCCCTAATAGACCGCGCCGCTTACCGGCGCCATTGGCTTTCGCCTCTTGGCCGGTTTCCGATTTCTCGCTGCGTCCTTTACCGCCGCTTTTGCCGCTGCGATTATTGCGGCGATTGTTTTTGCGCAGCTTGTCATCACTGCCTTCGCCGCTATCGCCGCCGCCAAAGGCCTCGCGTTCAATTTTTTGCTCAATCAACTGCTCAATCGCATCGACATATTTGCCATCATTGCGCGTCGCCAGCGTAAACGCTGCGCCCGAACGACCGGCGCGACCGGTGCGGCCAATACGGTGGACATAATCTTCCGCATGGGTCGGCACATCGAAGTTAAACACATGGCTCACTGCCGGAATATCCAAGCCCCGCGCCGCCACATCTGAGGCAATCAGATAGGTCGCGTCGCCCGACTTAAACTGGTCGAGCATTTTCAACCGCATATGCTGGTCCATATCGCCATGCAACGACACGGCCTTATAGTCATGGCGGTGTAGGCTTTTCAGCAATTCACCAATATCGCGCTTGCGATTGCAGAAGATAATGCCATTGGTCACATCTTCTTTGTCAAACAGGTCGCGCAACGCCTCGCGCTTTTTCATCGGCGCGACTTCAATCAGTTTTTGCGACACATTATCATTGGTCGAGGAAGGCCGCGCCACTTCAAGGCGTTTCGGGGCAGAGAGAAACTGCTCTGACAGGCGGGTGATTTCCGGCGGCATGGTGGCCGAGAAAAACAGCGTCTGGCGGGTGAAGGGTATCATGCCGACAATCTTCTCAATATCGGGAATGAAGCCCATATCGAGCATACGGTCGGCCTCGTCAATCACCAGCACCTCAACACCGCGCAGCAGCACGCCGCCGCGCTCAACATGGTCAAGCAGTCGGCCGGGCGTTGCAATCAGCACATCAGCGCCGCGCATAATTGCTTGCTCTTGGTCTTTGAAGCTCACGCCGCCAATCAGCAGCGCTTTGGTCAGCTTGGTATATTTGCCGTAAAGGTCGAAGTTTTCGGCCACCTGTGCCGCCAATTCGCGGGTTGGTTCCAAAATCAATGTGCGCGGCATGCGCGCTTTGGCGCGACCTCGCATCAGCCGGTGAATCATGGGCAGGGTAAAGCTCGCCGTTTTGCCGGTGCCGGTTTGGGCAATGCCCAACACGTCATGATTGGCAATCACTTGCGGAATGGCTTCTGCCTGAATGGGGGTCGGCTCAGTATAGCCGACATCATTAATGGCCTTCATTATTTCGGGGGCCAGCCCGAGTTCATCAAACGTCATCGCGTCTTTCCGTGTTTGGCGTCTTTCCGCTCGGCCTTTCCGTTGAAAAGCGAAGGGAGACGCGAAGCTGCGCAGGTTTTGCGCGCTCAGGCCATTCTATTCAGAGCGACCTGATATCAGGCCACCACGGCCTGACCTGTCTTCATGCGGCGAAACATAGACAGATTTAGCGGAAAGTAAAGGGGCGGCTAAATATCCAGCAAATCCTCGCCGGCGAAGGCGGCGTTTTCTTGAATGAATTTGAAGCGCAGTTCGGGCTTATTGCCCATCAGGTCTTTCACCGCTTTTTCTGTCGCCTTGCTCTCTTCATCGGGAATATGCACCTGCAACAGCGTGCGCTTGCCGGGTAGCATGGTGGTTTCTTTTAATTGTGCGGGCAGCATTTCGCCGAGGCCTTTGAAGCGGCTGATATCGACTTTGGCATTGGCGCGAAACTCGGTTTTCAGCAATTCTTCGCGGTGTTCGTCATCGCGGGCATAGAAAGTTTTCGCGCCTTGCGCGAGGCGATAAAGCGGCGGCACGGCGATATAGAGATGGCCTTGCCGAATAAGTTCGGGCATTTGCTCGTGGAAAAATGTCACCAGCAGGGCGGCGATATGCGCGCCGTCAACATCGGCATCGGTCATGATGATAATCTTCTCATAACGCAAACGCGCTTCGTCATAAGATGCGCCCATGCCGCAGCCCAGCGCCAGCACAAGGTCAGCAATTTGCTGGCTCTGCTGCATTTTGGCGGCGGTCGCATTGGCGACATTGAGGATTTTACCGCGTAGCGGCAAAATCGCTTGGTTCTTTCTGTTGCGCCCTTGTTTGGCACTGCCACCGGCGCTGTCGCCCTCAACAATAAACAGCTCCGCGCCTTCGCTGGAATTTTGCGAGCAATCAGCCAGCTTGCCGGGCAGGCGCAATTTGCGCACGGCCGATTTGCGGCTGACCTCTTTTTCCTGTCGCCGTTTCACGCGCTCCTCAGCGCGGTCAATCACCCAGCCGAGCAGCTTGTCGGCATCGGCGGGGGCAGAGGTGAGGTAATGCTCAAAATGGTCGCGCAATGTTGTTTCGACAATTTTCGCGGCTTCGGGCGTTGCCAGCTTGTCTTTGGTTTGACCCTGAAACTCCGGCTCGCGCACAAAAACCGACACCAAAGCGGCGGCGGTGCCCATCACATCTTCGCCGGTGATGATGCCGGCTTTTTTGTTGTTGATGCGGTCGCCATAGGCTTTCAGCCCTTTGGTCAGCGCGGCGCGCATGCCTTGCTCATGGGTGCCGCCTTCGGGTGTTGGCACGGTGTTGCAATAGCTGGCATTCATGCCGTCGGCATTGCCGATACCGGCGGCAACCCAAGTGACTGCCCATTCGCATGAGCCGTGGCCGCCGGTTTTTTGCACTTTACCGGCAAAGGGTTGCGGCGTGACAACGGCGCGCCCACCGATTTGTTCTTCCAAATAATCTTGCAGACCATTGGGGAATTTCAGCGTGTCTTCGGGCGGGCATTTTTCTTGGTCTTTGATGAGCGACGGGTCGCATTTCCAGCGAATTTCAACGCCGCCGAATAAATAGGCTTTGGCTTTCGCCATCGCATAAAGCCGCGCCGCATCAAATTGAATTTTGCCGAAAATATCTTCATCAGGCACAAAGCTGACTGTCGTGCCGCGTTTGTTTTTGGCTTCGCCGACTTTTTGAACCTTGCCTTGCGACAGGCCGCGCGAAAATTCTTGCCGATGCAATTGTTGGTCGCGCGCCACTTCGACCACAAGCTCAGAGGCCAGCGCATTGACCACGGAAACACCAACGCCGTGCAAGCCGCCGGAGGTGTCGTAGGCGTCGCCGCCAAATTTACCGCCCGCATGCAGCGTTGTCATAATCACTTCAAGCGCCGACTTGTCTTTATATTTCGGATGCGGGTCAACCGGGATACCGCGGCCATTATCGCGCACGGAAAGGCGATTGCCCGCCATAAATTCGACCTCAATAAATGTCGCATGACCGGCCACGGCCTCGTCCATTGAATTGTCGATAACCTCGGCAAAAAGATGGTGCATGGCGCGACTGTCGGTGCCGCCAATATACATGCCCGGACGGCGGCGCACTGGCTCCAGCCCTTCAAGCACCTCAATATCTGCCGCTGAATAACCTTTCTCAGCAGCTTTTTTAACCGGTGCTTTCTTCTGTTTGGCAGGCGTTTTCGCGCCGCTTGCGGTGGCGGGCGCATCGTCAAACAGGTCGGCTGATTTCTTTTTTGCCATTCAGGCACTCCAAGTCTTGTCTTCGTGGTGATTCGGTTGCTAGTTTACCCGACGCAAGTCGTGGGAGGTAGATAGTGACCAAAGTAAATATAGAAAATTCTCTGAAATTGCCCTGTGGGGCCGAAATCAAGAACCGAATTTGTAAGGCCGCCATGACTGAAGGGCTTGCTGACGAGCAAAATCGCGCCACTGAAAAGCACGCCACGCTTTACGCGCGTTGGGCTGAAGGCGGGTCGGGCATTTTGTTGACCGGCAATGTGCAGGTTGACCATCGCTATCTCGAACGTCCGGCCAATGTGGTGATTGAGGGCAAGCAAACCAATGAACAGATTGCCCGTCTGCGCGCTTATGCCGAAGCCGGCACCAAAAACAATACGCATTTATGGATGCAATTATCCCATGCCGGTCGGCAAACACCGGCTGCTGTTGCCTCCACACCGGTTGGCCCGTCTGATATTCAACTGCAAATGCCGGGCGCTGCATTCGGTAAACCGCGCGCGCTGGAGCATGATGAAATTCTCGATATTATTGAGCGTTTCGCGCATGCCGCGAAAGTGGCGCAGGACACCGGTTTTACCGGCTTGCAATTACATGGCGCGCATGGCTATTTGCTGTCTGAGTTTTTGTCGCCCGATATTAATAACCGCACCGACCAATGGGGCGGCAGTCTTGAAAACCGCGCGCGGTTGCTGCTGGAAAGTATTCGCGCCGTTCGCAAAGCCGTGGGTGATACATTCCCCGTCGCGCTGAAACTCAATTCCGCCGATTTCCAAAAAGGCGGTTTCAGCCATGAGGAGTCCGTGCAGGTCGCCAGTTGGCTGAATGATGAAGGGCTGGATTTGCTGGAGGTTTCCGGCGGCACTTATGAGCAGCCGAAACTTGTCGGCCTTGATAATTTGACCCTGAACCCTGACCGCGCTGAAGATGTGCGCGAAAGCACGGTGGCGCGCGAGGCTTATTTCCTCGATTACGCCAAAGATATTCGTGCCGTATATAAAGCGCCGATGATGGTGACGGGCGGCTTCCGCTCGCGCGCCGGCATGGACGCGGCCCTGCAGGCCGATGCCTGCGATATGATTGGTGTCGGGCGTCCGCTTTGTGTTGATAGCCATATCATCAATAAGCTGATTTCGGGCGAGGAAGAAACCACCACGATTTTTGAAAAATCAATGGAGATTGGGCCGAAGTTTTTGCGCCCGCTGCTGGGGCTAAAATCCCGGTCGCGGACAATGGCATCGCTCAATGGCTGGGGACAGCAGGGTTGGTGGTGCTTGCAAATCATAAATATGGCAGAGGGACGCGAACCCGATCTCGACCTTGGCGTGTTCAAAGCCTTTACCGGCTATCAGGCCAGCGAGAAAAAAGCCGCCGCCGCCTATAACGCCCATTGGAATGGGTGAGCTTTAGGGGTGAATTGCCTCCACCCCTAAAGCTTCTCTCATCTAATTATCAATAAACAAGCGCCTTTGGCGCGTGACCAATTATCGGCTTTGCTACTTGAACTTGCGGTAGAAAAAAACGCCCCTACTGATGTGCAGTAGGGGCGCTCTGTTGAAGGGCGTGGGAGGAACGCCCTGTCATGGTGTTCGTTAAGGTCGCGAATTAGACGCTGTAATACATGTCAAATTCGACCGGATGCGGGGTGTGCTCGTAATTATAGATTTCTTCCCATTTCAGCTCGATATAAGCGTCAATTTGGTCATCATCCATCACCCCACCTTTTTTGAGGAACTCACGGTCAGCGTCCAACGCCTGAACCGCTTCGCGCAGCGAACCACATACTTGCGGCACGTCTTTAAGCTCTTCCGGCGGCAATTCGTAAAGGTCTTTATCCATCGGGTCGCCCGGATCGATTTTATTCTCAATGCCGTCCAGACCGGCCATCATCATTGCCGTGAAGGCGAGATATGGGTTGGCGGTCGGGTCAGGGAAGCGGATTTCAATACGCTTGCCCGGTGCCGATGTGGCAAACGGAATACGGCAAGAAGCTGAACGGTTGCGGGCAGAATAGGCCAGCAGAACCGGTGCTTCAAAGCCCGGAATAAGTCGCTTATAGCTGTTGGTTGACGGATTGGTCAGGGCATTGAGCGCGCGTGCGTGTTTGATGATACCGCCAATATAGTACAAGCACTCTTGGCTCAAATCGCCATATTTGTCACCGGCGAAAAGCGGCTTGCCGTCTTTCCAAATTGACTGGTGGCAGTGCATGCCCGTGCCGTTATCACCGGCAACCGGCTTCGGCATAAAGGTCGCTGATTTGCCATAGGCATGGGCGACATTATGCACGACATATTTGTAAAGCTGCAGATCATCGGCAATGCTGGTCATGGTCCCGAATTTCAGGCCAAGCTCGTGCTGAGCGGCAGCCACTTCGTGGTGGTGCTTTTCAACGCTCATGCCCATTTCTTTCATGACGGACAGCATTTCGCCACGCAGGTCTTGCCCGCTATCAACCGGATTGACCGGGAAATAGCCGCCTTTGGTGCGCGGACGGTGGCCCATATTACCGGCTTCATATTCAGTGCCTGAATTATCGGGCAGTTCGGTGCTGTCCAGCGCAAAGCCCGTATTGTAAGGGTCGGTTGAGAAGCGCACATCGTCAAATACGAAAAACTCAGCTTCCGGGCCGAAGTAAACCGTGTCACCAATGCCGGTTGACTTGAGGTATTCCTCAGCGCGCAGCGCGGTTGAGCGCGGGTCGCGATTATAGGCTTCGCCTGAATTCGGCTCGAGAATGTTGCAGAACAGGGTCAGTGTCTGTTGCGCGTAAAACGGGTCGAGGCGGGCGGTTGATGTATCCGTCATTAAAACCATGTCGGACTCGTTAATGGCTTTCCAGCCGGCAATGGACGATCCATCAAACATGGTGCCTTCGGCAAAGAAATCATCATCGATCAGGTCGATGTCCAGCGTAAGGTGCTGCATTTTACCGCGCGGGTCGGTAAAGCGAAGGTCAACATACTGGACTTCATTGTCCTTGATCATTTTTTGAACGGTAGAAGCATCTGACATCTGAAATCTCCAAATCTGGTCAGTGAAAATTAGTACTTAAAGGGCTTCGTTGTCGGTCTCGCCGGTACGAATTCGGATAGCTTGACTGATATCCGACACAAAAATCTTGCCATCGCCAATGCGACCAGTTTCAGCCGCTGTCTTGATAGCTTCAATAGCCCCATCCAACAAGTCATCAGCAACAACGACTTCGAGTTTTACTTTGGGCAGAAAGTCAACGACATATTCTGCGCCGCGATATAGTTCCGTATGTCCTTTTTGACGGCCAAAACCTTTCGCTTCGACAACCGTAATACCTTGAATGCCCGCTTCTTGCAGCGCGTCTTTAACTTCGTCCAATTTGAACGGTTTGATGATGGCCTCAATTTTCTTCATTATCGCCTCCTGACTTTCAATCTGACCGATATATGCAAAAACCGTGCCAAATTTCAGCCGTTTCATTCTTAAGGTGTTATCAAAGGCTGGCGGGCGCGGGGGCGATATAATCCGCCTATTGTGCCTAAAATTTATACGGTTGCTTAAATTTTAACCAGTTTTACGAAAAGGCAGGCGGAAACGCATAATTGGCTTCAAAAGCGGGCCATGTGTCGATACACTCGCCCGCAAATTGGGAGAGTTTCATGCCAAATGACAATACGCCTATTCTCATCGGTTCCGGATTGACGGTGCAGAAAGAAAAAGACGCGCAGAAAGCCAAATCACCAATGGCTCTGCTGGCCGAGGCGGCGACGCGCGCCATTACTGATGCGGCGCTCGATAAGGCGCATATTGATACGGTGGCGGGCATTCGTTTCGTCACGGATTCGCCGGAGGGGCGCAATCTGCCTTTCGGCAAATATAATAATATCGCGCTGAGTGTGGCGCGCCATTTGGGCATTGAGCCGGGCCAATCGCTAATTGCGGCGACCGGCGGCAACTCACCGCAAATGATGATTAATGAATTGGCCGAGCGCATTGCCAATGGCGATGTCGGCACGGCCATGTTGGTCGGCGGCGAGGGGCTTGGCTCTATCATGCGCGCTTTGGGGCAGGGCGTTGACCATACAAATACGCCCGGTTGGAATGATGAGGTTGACGGCCCGCGCGAAGAAATTGGCGTTGAGAAAGATGGCTGCTCGCCCGTCGAGCGTCGCCACATGCTTTACTATCCGGTCAATTATTATCCGATATTTGAGAACGCGCTGCGTCATCATTTGGGGCGCGATATGCCGACCCATATGCACAAACTCGGTGAACTCATGCAGCCCTTCACCGAAATCGCCGCACAGAATGAATATAGCTGGTTTCCGGTGGCGCGCTCAGCCGAAGAGATTGCGACGGTGAGCGACGACAATCGGCTCGTCGGTTATCCCTATCCGAAATATATGAATTCAGTCATTCGCGTTGACCAAGCCTCGGCGGTTATTCTGACCTCGGTCGGCAAGGCGCGTGAGATGGGGATTGATGAAAGCAAATGGGTGTATCTGCATGGCTGCGCCGAAGCCAATGATATTTGGAACCCGATTGAACGACCCGAATTGCATCGCAGTCATGCGATGAATGGTATGGCCAAGCTGGCATTGACGATGGCCGATTGGACTGTCGATGATATTGATTATTTCGACCTGTATTCCTGCTTCCCCGTCGCGGTGGAAGTGGCGTGTCGCGAAATGGGCATTGATGAGAATGACCCGCGCCCGTTCACGGTGACGGGCGGCTTGCCTTATTTTGGCGGCGCGGGGAACGCTTATACGCTACTGTCGGTCGCGCTAATGGCGCAAAAGCTGCGCGCCAATCCGGGCAGTAAGGGTTTTTGCAATGGCAATGGCTGGTTTTTGACCAAGCATTCGCTGGGGCTTTATTCCACAACGCCATTTGAGGGGGCGTGGCAACGCGAAGCGCCAAGTGTCTTGCAAGGCCAAATTGATGCGATGGACAAGCTGCCATTTGTCGATGAAGCCAATGGCGCGGGCACGATTGAAAGCTACACAGTGGCGCATGTCGCGGGCAAAGATGCCGATGGCATTATTATCGGCCGCCTAGAAAGCGGTGAACGCTTTTGCGCCCATATGACCAAAGAGGGCGGGCAAATCGGCCGGCTGATGGCGGAAGACGGCATCGGCATGACCGGCACGCTGGCTGTCAATGATGGCAAGCTGAATATCTTTACGCCGGATAATTAGGAAATCTCAATGACCCGCATTTATATGATACGCCACGGCAAAGCTGCCGCCGGCTGGGATGGCGATGCCGACCCCGGCCTCGACGCATTGGGGCAATCGCAAGCCGAAGCGGTAGCTGAAAAAGTGAAGGGGCTGATTGCCGAACCGGTGGCGATAGTCTCAAGTCCGCTGAAACGCTGCCAAGAAACCTCCGCGCCGCTCGCTGCGGCTTGGGGTGTGACGCCACAAATCGAGGCGGGTGTCGGGGAAATTCCGCCGCCCTTAACCGATTTGACCGAGCGCACCCAATGGCTGCGTCGCGTCATGGCAGGCACGTGGGACGGGCTTTATAATGATGCGGTGAGTGTTGATAGCGGCGTCGATTTTTGTGGTTGGAATAATAATGTGCTGGCGACGCTGAATAATATGCAAGGCGATGCAGTGGTCATCTTCTCGCATTTCATTGCGCTCAACGCCGCTTATTGCGCCGCCACCGGCGCGGCTGATGTCGTCAGCTTCGCTCCGGCAAATTGCTCGCTCTCCATATTCGAGACCGATGGCGCCAAGCTGTCGCTGTTAGAACAAGGCGAGGAAACCGAGGATATGAAAATAGCTTTGGGCAAAGCGAGGTCGTCTAACTGATTTTTAAGGGTTCGGGGTTATCTTGCTGTCTTTAGTGTGGCGTTCGTGCGCGTCTCCTGCTATAGAGCGCCCCATGAGTTTTATGCGGGCGTGGCGGAATTGGTAGACGCGCCAGATTTAGGTTCTGGTACTGAGAGGTGTGGGGGTTCAAGTCCCTCCGCCCGCACCAAACATAACCCGCCAAATGCGGGGATAAGAGGAAGAAAATGAATATTAAGGAAGTGAGCGCCGAAGGACTGGCGCGTGAAGTGCAAATCACCGTCGCAGCAGCCGATTTGGCCGGCAAGCTGGAAACCAAAATCGACAGCATTAAAGATCAAGTGCAGTTGAAAGGGTTCCGCCCGGGCAAAGTGCCGATCGCGCATATTCGCAAAACCTATGGCGAGCAGCTTATGGGTGAAATCATTCAGGAAACCGTCAATGAATCGAGCCAGCAAATGCTGACCGACCGTGACGAGCGCCCCGCCATGCAGCCGGAAATTAAACTGGTTGGTGAAGCTGATGATATTATCGGCGGCAAGGCTGACCTTGTTTATGATGTGACTTATGAAGTCATTCCGCCGATTGAGCTGACCGACTTCGCCAAGCTGAAGCTTGAAAAGCCGGTTGTCGATGTCGATGACGCGCGCGTTGATGAGGCGCTTGAGCGTCTCGCCTCCAGCCGCAAAGATTTTGTCGCGCGCGCCAAAACCGCCAAAGCCCAAGAGGGCGACCGCGTGAAAATTGACTTTATCGGTCGCATTGATGGCGAAGCCTTTGAAGGCGGCGCCGGAGAAGGTTTCGACCTCGAGCTTGGTTCAGGCCAGTTCATTCCGGGTTTTGAAGAGCAACTTGTCGGTTGCAAAGCAGGTGACAAAAAAGACGTTGAAGTTTCTTTTCCGGAAGAATATGGCGCGTCTGAATTGGCCGGTAAGGCGGCTGTGTTTGAGTGCACGGTGCACGAAGTCAGCGAGCCGAAAGATGCCGAGATTACGGAAGAGTTCGCCACCTCTTTGGGCATGGAAAGCCTCGAAAAACTGAAAGAGGCGATGCGTGAGCAAATCGGTCGCGATTACGAACAAATGTCGCGCGGGCATATGAAGAAGGATTTGTTGGACCAATTATCCGACAGTCACAGCTTTGATTTGCCGCCGAGCATGGTCGAGATGGAGTTCAACCAAATTTGGCACCAATTCGAGCATGAGCTTGAAAACAATGAACAAAAAATCGACGACCTCGACGAAAGCGAAGAGGATTTGCGGGCTGAATATCGCAGCATTGCTGAGCGTCGCGTCCGCACCGGATTGGTGCTGGCCGAGGTCGGCAATAATAATGAAATTCAGGTATCGCAGGAAGAATTGAACCAGGGGCTGATGCAGCGTGTGCAGCAATTCCCCGGTCAAGAGCAGCAAGTGTTCGAATACTTCCAGCAAAACCCTGAAGCGATGGCGCAAATTCGCGCGCCGATTTTCGAGGAAAAAGTCGTCGATTTCATCTGCGAATTGGCAACTGTCAGCGACAAAAGCGTGTCGCTTGAAGAGTTGATGCAAGAGCCGGGGTCGGAAGAAGCTGACAAGCCGAAACCGAAAAAAGCTGCTGGCAAGAAAGCGCCTGCCAAAAAAGCCGCCGCCAAAAAGCCACCGGCCAAGAAAGCTGCCGCTAAAAAGCCCGCTGCGAACAAGCCCGCTGCCAAGAAAAAGGCACCGGCCAAAAAAGCAGGCTCCAAAAAGGACGCAGATAAAAAGTAAAATCAGGCCGCGGCAATTTTGCGTCCTTTAATACTTGGCGTTCGGGGCAAAACACCCCACATTAGGCAAAGTTAATAAGGAGACAGAAATGCACGATCCGGTTGATACCTATATGAACACGCTTGTGCCGATGGTGGTGGAGCAATCCAGCCGCGGTGAGCGTGCCTTCGATATTTATTCACGTTTGTTGAAAGAGCGGGTGATTTTCGTCACCGGCGGTGTCGAAGATTATATGGCCAGCCTGATTACGGCGCAGCTTTTGTTCCTCGAAGCGGAGAATCCGAAAAAGGAAATCTCCATGTATATTAATTCGCCGGGCGGGGTGGTGACATCCGGCATGGCGATTTACGACACCATGCAATATATCCGCGCACCGGTGGCGACTTTGTGCATTGGCCAAGCCGCGTCTATGGGCTCATTGCTGTTGGCGGCGGGCGAAAGCGGCATGCGTTTCGCGCTGCCCAATGCGCGCATTATGGTGCATCAGCCCTCAGGCGGGTTTCAGGGGCAGGCCTCGGATATTGAACGCCATGCTCAAGAAATTCTGGATATGCGGGCGCGCCTCAATAAAATTTATGTCGAGCATACCGGTCAGACCTTGCGGAAAATTGAAGATGCGCTGGAGCGCGATACCTTTATGACCGCCGACCAAGCCAAAGATTTCGGCATTGTTGACGAAGTGACCACCAAGCGCACGGATGACGCAAAAGCTAAATAACGCGCAAGACTTGCACTTTTCACGGCGCTTGTGGTGAAGTGAATGAACGAATCAGAACCCCAGCCTCGTTTAATGGGCTGATGAAAGGACTGAAACTATGAGTAAAGTTGGCAGCGGAAGTGATAGCGGCGGCAGCGGCGACAGCAAAAGCACCCTCTATTGCTCGTTTTGCGGCAAGAGCCAGCACGAAGTTCGCAAGCTGATTGCGGGCCCGACCGTGTTCATCTGTGATGAATGTGTCGAGTTGTGCATGGACATTATTCGCGAAGAGAGCAAAGCCTCTTTGGTCAAAACCGATGATGGCGTGCCGACACCGGGCGAAATTCTCGAAGTGCTTGATGATTATGTTATCGGCCAATCGCATGCCAAGCGCGTGCTGTCCGTGGCTGTTCACAATCATTATAAGCGCCTCAACCACGCGCAGAAAAACGGCGATGTTGAATTGTCGAAATCGAATATTTTGCTGGTCGGCCCGACCGGTTGCGGCAAGACTTTGCTGGCGCAAACGCTGGCCCGTATTCTTGATGTGCCGTTTACAATGGCCGATGCCACCACCCTGACCGAAGCCGGTTATGTGGGCGAAGATGTTGAGAATATCATTCTGAAATTACTCCAAGCCGCCGATTATAACGTCGAGCGGGCGCAGCGCGGCATTGTCTATATTGATGAGGTCGATAAAATCAGCCGTAAGTCTGACAACCCGTCCATCACGCGCGATGTGTCGGGCGAGGGCGTGCAGCAGGCTTTGTTGAAAATCATGGAAGGCACGGTTGCCTCGGTGCCGCCGCAAGGTGGTCGCAAGCATCCGCAGCAGGAATTCCTGCAAGTTGACACAACCAATATCCTGTTCATTTGCGGCGGTGCGTTTGCCGGGCTGGAGCGGGTTATTTCGCGGCGTGGCAATGAGACCTCTATCGGCTTTAACGCGCGCGTTGATATGCCTGAAGAGCGCAATACGGGCGAGTTGCTGAAAGAGCTTGAGCCGGAAGATTTGCTGAAATTCGGTCTTATTCCTGAGTTTGTTGGCCGCTTGCCGGTTCTGGCAACGCTGGAAGATTTGGACGAAAACGCGCTTGTCACTATTCTGAGCCAACCGAAAAACGCCTTGGTGAAGCAATATCAGCGCCTGTTCGACATGGAAGACAGCATTTTGACCTTCCAAGACGACGCTTTGCTGGCGGTGGCGCGAAAAGCGATTGAACGTAAAACCGGTGCGCGTGGTTTGCGCTCGGTGATTGAGGGCATTTTGCTCGATACCATGTTTGAATTGCCCGCGCTTGATGGCGTGGAAGAAGTGGTTATCAGCAAAGAAGTCGTCGAAGGCACGGCCAAGCCGCTTTATATTTACGCTAAAAAAGAAGATGAAGCGGCCAGCGCGCCGACGGCTTCCTAAGCGTTTTTCCGCCTCAGCTGGGGCTTTCACGGGTTTTTAGAGAATGGCGGCTTTCGGGCCGCCATTTTGTCGCGGGACGTTTTTTTCGGGCGGCATTGAAAACCATGTGGAAGACCACCACATTCATGTTGAACAGCGTCTCGGAATCGCGGGTTACTGAAACTCCCGTCGCCGTAAACGGAAATGTAAAAGGAAAGTTGAAATAATGAGCGAAGATAACCTCGAACAACAGACCGAATACCCCGTCGTCCTGCCGGTATTGCCGTTGCGCAATATCGTTGTCTTCCCCGGCATGATTGTGCCGCTTTTTGTCGGGCGCGAAAAATCCATTCGCGCGCTTGAAGATGTCATGGCCAATGACAAAGACATGCTGCTGGTCAGCCAAAAAGACGGTGATCAAGACGATCCGCAGACCGCTGATATGCATGAAATCGGCACAATCGGCACGGTGCTGCAAATGCTGAAGCTGCCTGATGGCACTGTAAAAGTTCTGGTTGAAGGCCAGTCGCGCGCCAAAATGCTCGATTATCTCGATAATGCAGCATTTTTTGAGGCCAGCGCACTGGTGGTGACCGAAAGCGTTGAAGATGGCGAAGAAATCCGTGCGCTGATGCGCTCCGCCGTCAGCCAGTTTGATGGCTATGTGAAGCTCAACCGCAAAATTCCGCCGGAAGTGCAGTCGAATGTCAGTCAAATTGACGACCCGATTAAGCTGGCCGATACGATTGCCGGTCATTTGAATATCAGCCTTGATGAAAAGCAGGCCTTGCTGGAAATCATCAATGTCGAAAAACGCCTTGAGGCCATTCTCGGCCATATGGAAGGCGAAGTCGGCGTGCTGCAAGTTGAGAAGAAAATTCGCGGGCGCGTGAAGCGTCAAATGGAGAAAACCCAGCGCGAATATTATCTGAACGAGCAGATGAAGGCGATTCAGAAAGAATTGGGCGAAGGCGAAGATGGCAGCAGTGAGCTGGCTGAGCTGGAAGAACAAATCGCCAAGACGAAATTGTCGAAAGAAGCGCGTGAAAAAGCCGATGCGGAGATGAAGAAGCTCAAATCCATGAGCCCGATGTCTGCCGAGGCGACCGTTGTGCGCAACTATCTCGACTGGCTTTTGGCTGTGCCGTGGGGCAAAAAGAGCCGCATCAAAAAAGACCTGAACCATGCCGAGAAAGTGCTGAATGCCGACCATTATGGTCTCGAAAAGGTAAAAGAGCGTATTCTCGAATATCTTGCAGTGCAGCAACGCTCGAAAAAACTGAAAGGCCCGATTTTGTGCCTTGTCGGCCCTCCCGGGGTCGGTAAAACCTCGCTCGGTAAATCGATTGCCGCCGCCACCGGTCGCGAGTTCGTTCGCATGTCGCTGGGTGGCGTGCGCGACGAGAGCGAAATTCGCGGTCACCGGCGCACCTATATCGGGTCAATGCCGGGCAAGGTCATTCAATCAATGAAGAAGATGAAGGCCACCAATCCGCTAATGCTGCTTGATGAAATTGACAAGCTGGGTGCTGACTATCGCGGCGACCCGTCATCGGCGCTGCTTGAGGTGCTTGACCCAGAGCAAAACAGCGCGTTTGCCGATCATTACATGGAAGTCGATTACGACCTGTCCAATGTAATGTTCGTCACCACCGCCAATTCGCTCAACATTCCCGGGCCGCTGCTCGACCGCATGGAAATCATTCGCATTGCCGGTTACACGGAAGATGAGAAGATTGAAATTGCCAAAGAGCATTTGCTGCCGCAAACCATTGAAGAACATGGCCTGCGCGCCTGCGAATATGAGGTCAGCGAAGATGCGATTCGCAAGCTGATACGCAATTATTCGCGCGAAGCGGGTGTGCGTGGGCTGAAACGCGAACTGGCCTCATTGGCGCGCAAAGCGACGACGAAAATCGTTAAGGGCGAAGCCGAAACGGTTTCTATCACGGCTGACAATCTGGGCGATTTCGCAGGCGTTGAACGCTTCCGCTTTGGCCTTGCTGAGGTCGAAGACCAAGTCGGTGTTGTTACCGGATTGGCCTGGACTGAGGTCGGTGGCGAGCTGTTGACCATTGAAGGCGTCATGCTGCCGGGCAAGGGTCGCATGACCACGACGGGCAAATTGGGCGATGTGATGAAAGAATCAATTAACGCCGCTTCGTCATATGTGCGCTCTCGGGCGACTGTTTTTGGCATTGAACCGCCGCTTTTCGATAAAAAAGATATTCACGTTCATGTGCCGGAAGGCGCCACGCCAAAGGACGGTCCGTCGGCCGGCACAGCGATGGCAACGGCAATTGTTTCAGTGATGACCGGTATTCCGGTGAGCAAAGATATCGCCATGACCGGCGAGGTGACTTTGCGCGGGCGCGTCTTGCCGATTGGTGGATTGAAAGAAAAGCTTTTGGCGGCTTTGCGCGGTGGTATCACTAAGGTATTGATTCCATTGGAAAATGAGAAAGACCTCGCTGATGTTCCGGACAATATCAAAGAGGGTCTGGAAATTATTCCGGTTGAAAATATGGACCAAGTGCTGAAGCACGCCCTGCAAAAAATGCCGATTGAGATTGAGTGGGATGAGGAAGCTTACTACGCCAGCCGCAATTTGCGCGGCGATAATGGCGGTGATGTTTCGCAACCACATTGATTGAAATTTTTAGGGCTGTTGAAAACCCTCGCATTTTCCCTTTGACGAGTCTGTGAATCGGCGCATAGGCTTACATTGTCGATATGTTGGAGCCATTTAAGGAGGGTCTCATGAACAAAAACGATTTGATTAGTCAGGTAGCTGGCGACTCAGGTTTGTCGAAAGCCGACGCTACGAAAGCCGTAGATGCCGTGCTCGACAATATTGCGGGTTCTTTGAGCAATGGCGGCGAAGTCCGTCTTGTCGGTTTTGGTACGTTTTCGGTAACACACCGTAAAGCAACCACCGGTCGCAATCCGCGCACCGGTGAGAGTATCCAAATCAAAGCTTCAAACCAGCCTAAGTTTAAGGCCGGTAAAGCTCTTAAAGACGCTGTAAACTAAGCGTCTTTATTCAAAATTGCATCGGCTGTTCTTTTTTTGGAACAGCCGATGTTTTTTTTTGCTTTTTTATCGGTGATGCGCTACACGCTGTCTCCGTGGGGCGGTTAGCTCAGCTGGGAGAGCATCTCGTTTACACCGAGAGGGTCGGCGGTTCGATCCCGTCACCGCCCACCATTTCCGGCTTTTGAGGCAGGCTTGACACCGTGTAGAACGAGCCGTAAGGAAGTGCTTCACATAACACCTGTTGGGGGTGTAGCTCAGATTGGTTAGAGCGCCGGCCTGTCACGCCGGAGGTCGCGGGTTCGAGTCCCGTCACTCCCGCCACTTTCCCCTGATATCCACATTCTTTTGCTGAATTGTTGCAGGCTTAGACCGTAGAATCGGGCTAGCGTTTTTGCTGTTTGTAAAAAGGGTTTGGCCTTGTCGGTGTTGCGTCTTTTCATCATCGTTTTTGTTGCGTGTGGGGCACTTGTTTTGCGTCCGCAGCCTGCTTTCGCGCAGATTACGCGGAGCATACAAAGTGTTGATGCAGGCTATTGCTTCTCTGACCTGAACAGTAACACCGTCATTGACTTGAACGAGATTAATATCACTGACGGCTCGCAACCCATGACCGAAGACGCGATACCGCTGCGCCTGGCAGTGGAGACGGGTGGGCGCAGCTTCGTGCCCTCAGAAGTTCATATTGCCGATAACTGGCAGAACATTACCACGCAAGGTGATTACGCAATCAACATTGATGGCATTTGCATTGGCGGCACCAGCCGGACGGATATCGTCACCGACAGCACGGACCCCTCCGATGTTCAAACAAGCAACCCGATAGAAACCAGCGCATTGGAAAGCTATTTCGATGATGATGGCTTCACTTTTGTTGGCGGCACAGCCAGCAATGAACAGATTATCACCTTCATCGGTCAGGTCAGTGGCAATATCAGCGCGACGGCGGGGCAAAGCAATATCGGCCTGACGCTCGGCTCGGAAACCGAAATTGACGGCTTGCTCAGTCTCGGCTCGGCCAATGCGATTTCCAATGCGGTGTTGAATTTGGCCGGGCAAATTGACGAGGTTGATTTGGACGGCGCATCCAATTTCACCATCACCTCAGCGGCCACGATTGGCGATACTGACACCAGCGCGCAGGCTTATGACCCGCTTACAAATGATGTCGGCACATTAAGCATGGTCGGGGTCAGCGATGTGGTTGCCAATTTATCGGGCCAGATTGGGACGCTTGATTTGTCCACCGCATCGAATGTCGATTTGACGAATTCAGCCGCTATTTCCAGCGTTGATGCCACGGCCATTACCAATGGCTTGGATTTTACCAATAGCGGCACGCTGGTGCTGTTCGATATGACGGATACGCAAAGCGCGCGCATTGAGCTGACCGCCGGTTCCAATATTGGCACGCTGCGCGCCAATAATATCATCAATCCAACATCGAACATAAATAATGATGGCCAGATTGAGCGGCTGGAAGTGGGTAATAGTTCGGCCAGCGACGATGTTGAGCTGACCATTATCAATGGCGGCACGATTAGCGCCAATACCAATGATGCGGTTGTGATTGATGACACCAATGGCGGCGGCGGCGAGATTAATGTGGCCATTACCAATAGCGGCACAATTCAAGCAGGGACCAGTGACGCACTGAATTTCTCGACCCTAGCCGGTGGCCGCCTCGGCATCACCAATTCCGGCAGCGTCTCCACCAGTTCCAGCGGCACCAATAATGCAATTAACGGGGAGGGGGCTGAGGGGCTGGTCTTCCTCACTAATTCGGGAACGATTGGCAATGCCAATAATCGGGCATTGAATTTGCAAAACCTCGATGGCTATTTCAGCCTGATTAATGCGGGTTCGATTAGCAGCAATCAATCGGCGATTGATTTAACCGGCGCGTCGGGCAGCACCGCCACGGCGGTAGAAATTCATAATGGCTATGTCGAGAATAGCGATGGCAGCATCAGTGCGGCGACCACCGGCACGCGGGAAATTAAATCGACCGGCGCCAACGCGCTTTTGCTGAATAATGTGCTTGGTAATATCACGCTCGACAATGCGGCCAATGCCGCGATTATCGCCGAAGACGGGCTGGCCGTTGCCGCCTCAGGTGTCACCGGAAACATCGCCCTGACCAATGCGGGCAATATCCGCGCCTATCGCGCATCGACGGGTTTGTCGAGCGCGCGCGCCATTGCCCTGATGGCGACCACGGGCGACATAAACTTCACCAATCAAAGCGGCCAGATTGATGCGCTTGATCTGACTGTCGATTTGGAAACCATTGGTGGCAAGATTGTCTTCTCAAATGGCGGCACGATTTCGACAACACAAGACCTCAGCGATGCCGATGCCGATGCGAGCAATAATTATGCGGTGCGCCTCAACAGAAGCGGCGCGGCGAATGATGAAAGCACGATTACCAATTCGGGCACGATTAGCTCAACGACCGACCACGCGCTGCTGATTGACGCTTTGACCTGTGATTCCGAGGCCGCGGCTTCGGCTTACTGCCTCACCAATAGCGGCACGCTATCCGCCGCGCGGCAATATGCGCTGGCCGGTAATGGCATGAGCAATTTGAAATTCACCAATAGCGGCACGGTTACGGCGCGCGATGAAACCGTCAAGCTGACTGATTTGAGCGGCGCGGTGGTGATTAATAATAGCGGCACGATTTCCGCCACGCAGAATTTCCCAAGCCTCTATCCCGACCCGGACGCGACCAGCTATGCCATGCAGTTTAGCGAGGCGACCGGCGTTGATACGAGCATTGCCTTCACCAATGCGGCGAGCGGCGCAATATCGACGACAGGCGGAACGGCGTTGAGCTTTGACGGCTTTGACGGCGGCAGTGACAGCGTGACCTTTACCAATGGCGGGTCGATTACGGCGGGCGGCGATAATGCGGTTGATTTCACCGGCGCGAATGTCGTCTCAATGACCAATCAAAGCGGCGCGACGATTTCAGCCGGGGGCAATTACGCATTGCTGGTTGATGGCCTGTCGGGCGCCAGCATGGTGGTGTCCAATCTCGGCACCATATCGGCAGGGGCGACAACTGTCGGCAATGCACCCGCCGCCATTCATGGCGCTCTGGCGGCGTCCGTTTCAAATATCTCGCTGACCAATGGCGCAGGTGCGGTGATTTCATCTGTCGGCAATGCGCTGGCCAATAGCGATGCCAATAGCGGCGGCGCGATTTTTCTCGATGCTGACGGCGCGTCTTTGACGATTGCCAATAGCGGCACGATTTCCGTCGGCACACCGACCTCCGGTTCGACCGCCGCCATTGAGAGCCATAACGCCATTCGCGTCACCGATATTGGGGCCAATGCGGTCACCATAACCAATAGCGGCGCGGGCAGCATTAAAGCCGAAGGCGATACGGCGATTTATCTGAAGGGCGACAGCGCGGCGATTTCTGCCATCACTCTGATCAATAGTGGCACGGCCAGCATGACCGCCGATAATAAGCTGGTGCTGCTGGAGGATATTGTCGGCGCTCAGGCGACAATTAGCAATAGCGGGTCGCTGCGTGTCACAGACAGCGCGGCTGACCATCTGCTCAGCTTCACCGATGTCTCGGCAGATTTTTCTCTGACCAATAGCGGCACGATTGAGAGTGCCGGCATGCGCGCCATTTATGTTGATATGGACAATACCTCATTGCTGACCAGCGACATGGTGGTCTTCAACAATCAGAGCGGCGGCAGCATTGAGGCCGATAGCGAGACGGTGACGTTTCTCGATGTGAATGAGCAAGTCAATTTCGACAATAGCGGCACCATTCGGGCGCTCACCGGCGCGTCGGCTGTGGCGTTCTCCGGTGTTGGCGCGCATCCGTTTGACTTTAACAATAATGCCGGTGGCACGATAAGCAGCCGCACTGCCAATGCGGTTGTGCTGACCGACCTCACCGACAAAGTGACCATCGTCAATAATGGCGTGATTGAAGTCACCGCCGGCACCAATGCACTGACTGTTTGGGGCGGCGACGAAACCGACTTCACCAATAGCGGGCGCATTGAGGCCAGCGGCAATAGCGCGGTCGCCTTTAATAATTTTGTCGTCAACGCCGCCACGCCCGCGCCGCAATTCACCAATAGCACGACGGGCATTATTCAGGCCGCCTCAAACGCTTTTGCGATAGATGTCACCGGCGCGACCGGCCAAGTCTATACGCTGAATAATGCCGGTTCGATTGTCGCTGATGTCGGCGCGCATGCCGTCAATATGTCGGGCGCAGAAGTAAACCTCACCAATAGCGGCACGATTAGCGCGGCGGCCTCTCCGGCGATTTTGGCCGGAGCGTCGTCAGCCATTAGCGTTTCCGGCACGATTGCCGCCGGTGGCACAACGCCCGTCGCCATTGCGCTTGAGGGGCGCGGCTCGGTCGTCGATTTGTCAAATGGCGCGATTATTATCGGCACGATTGCGGCGCTTGATACCGGCACGGATTATACCGATGCGGAAAAGCATCGGGTTAATCTGACCGGCACAACCAATGCCAGCTATTATTACGAATTCTCCGAAGAGCAGTTCCGCTTTTTCGTCGGTGATGAAGAGCAGACCGAGGGCGGCGGGTTTTCTGCGGCGACGGCAAATTTTGAGGCGATGACGCTGATGCACGCGCACCATGCCCAGGGCACGAATAATATCTGGCGACAATTGGGACGGTTTTCGGGCGCGGGCGGTTTAAGGTCATTCGCTTTTTCTGACCGGCTGAATAATGACCAAGCAAATGGCCGCGCTTATGAGTTGGAGGGCGACCGCTATGGCTTGGTGCAAAGTTTCGAGCAATCCATCTTTGGTTGGTTTGATGCCGAATTGGTGCTGGTCGCCAATCAGAGCCGTTTTGAACTCGACAAAAATGTTTTCACCTATGACAAAGCCTATCAGGCGGTCGGGCTGGGCTTTAGCGATTTGCTGTCATGGGGGCCGCTGTCATTCTCGGCTATGGCGCTGACCGGCATCGGCCAAAATGATGTAACGCGTATGGTGATGAGCAATACCAGCGCGTCGGGCAGCTTTAATCTGAAATCCTCTTACGACACGGTTTATCTTGATGCGTTTTTCGAAGCGCTGCTCGATATGCGGATTTGGGGCAAGGAAACGCGTCTGACACGGCGCAATCCTTTCCGCCTTCATATGGAGTTGGGGCTGGGCGGTGCGCTACATAGCGAAAGCAATGACGGCTATCGCGAGCAGAGCTATGTCAGGACAGATGATAATAATATCGAATCAACCTCAGTCGGTGGGCGGCTGAAGTTTGAGGTCGAGATGCGTAATCCCTATGCGCGCAACGACATCACGGCCTTTGTCGAGTTTGAGCATAATATTTTCGACACCACTTCGGATAATGAATTCGACTATTCAGTGCAGGGCGCGGCCGCAACGGCGGCGGTCAACACGGAGGAAGTGGCTATCAGCTCCGTGGCCATCGGCGCGTATTATCAATTGTCGCGCGATATGCGGTTTATTCTCAGCCTTGCCGGTTCGTCAGGCGATAATGACACAGATGAAAACTCGCTAACGGCGGCGCTTAAATGGCGTTTTTAGGGGCGTGTTGACAAAAGGACGCAGAGCCTGTTTTTCGGCGGAAAATTGCCGCGAAAACTGGCATAAAAAAAGCCCTGAATTGCTATTGCAAACCACCGATGGGCTACTATACTCCGCGCCAATAAGGCTAGTATTTTAAGCCTTTTAGGCAGTCCTGATTGGGCGATGAACCGAAAGAGCAAACACGATGCATGATTTGCTAGTCAGCTATTATCCGATACTCATTTTTATGGGTCTTTCCGCCGTCATTACAGCCGCCCTTTTATTGGTGCCCGCTTTGGTTGCACCATCGAATCCTGACCCTGAAAAAAACGCCCCTTACGAATGTGGATTTGAAGCATTTGATGATGCCCGCATGAAGTTTGATGTGAAGTTTTATCTGGTCGCTATTTTGTTCATCATCTTCGATCTTGAAGTCGCCTTTTTGTTTCCCTGGGCCGTCGCCTTTGGCGATGTCGGCCTGTTCGGCTTTTGGTCGATGATGTTCTTCCTTGCCGTGCTCACTGTCGGCTTTGCCTATGAGTGGCGCAAAGGCGCCCTCGATTGGGATTAGGAGCGCCCCCGTGTCAGAACAAGACCTCAACGCATTGAAGAAAAACTTACCGGCCCCGATGGCCGACCCTTATTACGAGCAGGTATCCGACCAGCTTGCCGATAAGGGTTTTGTGCTGGCGTCCTCTGAGGATTTGATTAATTGGGCGCGCACCGGTTCATTGCACTGGATGTTGTTCGGCCTTGCTTGCTGCGCGGTTGAGATGATGCATATTCAAATGCCGCGTCTGGATATTGAGCGTTATGGCGTCGCCCCGCGCGCCAGCCCGCGCCAGTCTGATGTGATGATTGTCGCCGGCACGCTGACTAATAAAATGGCACCGGCGCTGCGTAAGGTTTATGACCAAATGCCTGAGCCGCGTTATGTCATTTCAATGGGTTCATGCGCCAATGGCGGTGGCTATTACCATTATTCATATTCAGTTGTGCGGGGTTGTGACCGCGTTGTGCCGGTTGATGTTTATGTGCCGGGCTGTCCGCCGACTGCGGAAGCTTTGTTTTACGGCATTTTGCTGCTGCAAAAGAAAATCCGCCGCACCGGCACGATTGAGCGATAGGACGATAAATGTCGGATTTGCAAACCCTCGCAGAGCATATTTCAGCCGGACTTGACGGCGAGCTGGCCGGATATTCAATGGCTTTTGGCGAGCTGACGCTGGACGTGAACCCGGGCAATATTGAACCGGTGCTGCGTTTTCTGCGCGACGACCCTGATTGCGCTTTCACGCAATTAACGGATTTATGCGGTGCCGATTATCCAAGCCGCCCATTGCGTTTCGATGTTGTTTATCACTTGCTGTCGATGACCAAGAACCAGCGTCTTCGCGTTAAAGTTCAGGTGGGCGAAGAGACGCAAGTGCCGAGTGTCACCGGCCTGTTTGATGTGGCGAATTGGTATGAGCGCGAAGCCTTCGATATGTATGGCATTTTGTTTTCCGGCCATCCGGATTTGCGTCGCCTGCTGACTGATTATGGTTTTGAAGGCTATCCGCTACGCAAAGATTTTCCGCTGACCGGTCATGTCGAAGTGCGCTATTGCGATGATACCAAGAAGGTCATTCAAGAGCCGGTCTCGCTGGTGCAAGAGTTTCGCGATTTCGATTTTGAAAGCCCGTGGGAAGGCGCACGCGCCGCCGGTCTTTTGAACGATGATGTCTTGCCGGGCGATGAAAAAGCTTCAGCCGGCGAAGATGCAAAAGGTCAGGAGGGTTAATCATGTCACAAATTATTCAAAACCCCGAAGACGACCGCAAATTTACCATTAATTTTGGCCCGCAGCACCCTGCCGCGCACGGCGTTTTGCGTCTGGTGATGGATTTGGACGGCGAGCGCGTTGAGCGCATTGACCCGCATATCGGTTTGTTGCATCGCGGCACAGAAAAGCTGATTGAGCACAAAACCTATCTGCAAAGCGTGCCCTATTTCGACCGCCTCGATTACGTGTCGCCGATGAACCAAGAGCATGCTTTTGCGTTGGCTGTTGAGCGTATGCTGGGCATTGAAGTGCCTAAGCGCGGGCAATATATCCGCATGCTGTATTGCGAGATTGGCCGTATTCTCAATCATTTGATGAATGTCTGCACGCAAGCGCTTGATGTCGGCGCGCTGACTCCGATTACTTGGGGCTTTGAAGAGCGCGAAAAGCTGATGATTTTTTATGAGCGCGCTTGTGGAGCGCGGCTTCACGCCGCTTATTTTCGCCCCGGTGGTGTGCATCAAGATTTGCCGCAAGACTTGCTCGACGATATTGACGGCTTTTGCGACCACTTTCTGACCGTGCTTGATGATATTGAGGGGCTGCTGACCAATAGCCGCATCTTTAAGCAGCGCAATGTCGATATCGGCATTGTCAGCCAACAAGATGTGATGAATTGGAGTATGAGCGGTGTGATGGCGCGCAGTGCCGGTCTCGCTTGGGATTTGCGCCGCAGCCAGCCTTATGAAGCCTATAGCGAAATGGATTTCGCTGTACCGATTGGCAAAAACGGTGATTGCTATGACCGCTATGTGATGCGTATGGACGAAATGCGAGAGAGCGTGAAGATTATGCGCCAGTGCATCGCCAATATGCCCGACGGGCCGGTCTCGTCGCAGGACGGCAAAATCGTGCCGCCAAAACGCGCTGAGATGAAGCAGTCAATGGAAGCGCTGATTCACCATTTCAAACTTTACACGGAAGGCTATCACGTGCCGGAGGGCGAAGTTTACGCCGCCGTGGAAGCGCCGAAAGGCGAGTTTGGCGTTTACCTTGTCGGCGATGGGTCGAATAAACCGTATCGCTGCAAAATTCGCGCGCCGGGCTTTGCCCATTTGCATGCGCTGGATTATTTGAGCCGTGACCATATGCTGGCCGATGTGTCGGCCATTCTCGGCTCGTTGGATATTGTGTTTGGGGAGGTTGACCGATGAGCGTGCGTCGTCTCAATGAAAAACAACCTGCTGAATTTGCGTTCACGCCCGACAACATAGAGTGGGCGGAAGAGCAGATTGCCAAATATCCCGAAGGCCGCCAAGCCAGCGCGATTATTCCGCTGCTCTGGCAAGCGCAGAAGCAAGCCGGTGGCTGGCTGCCCGAACCGGCCATTCGTCACGTCGCCGATATGCTGGACATGCCATATATCCGCGCTTTGGAAGTGGCGACTTTTTACACCATGTTTAATTTGTCGCCTGTCGGTGAGCATTTTGTGCAGCTTTGCGGCACAACGCCGTGCTGGCTGCGTGGCGCCGATGATTTGAAAGATGTTTGCCGCAAGCTGATTGGCGAGCAGGGCGAGATTACTGAAGACGGCAAGCTGAGCTGGCTGGAAGTCGAATGTCTCGGTGCCTGTGTCAATGCGCCAATGGTGCAGATTAATGATGATTTTTACGAAGACCTGAAAGCTGACTCATTCGAACAAATTCTGAGTGATTTGCGTGCAGGTAAGGAAGTCGCGACCGGTCCGCAGAACAGCCGTCGCGCGTCAGAGCCTGAAGGTGGCTTAACCGTTTTGAAGGGTGACAAATAATGCTGCGCGATGAAGACCGAATTTTCAAGAATATCTATGGCTTTGAGGGCGCGGATATCGCCTCAGCAAAAGCCCGTGGCGATTGGGACGGCACAGCCGAACTGATTAAAAAGGGCCGCGATTGGGTGATTGATGAGGTTAAGGCCTCCGGTTTGCGCGGGCGCGGTGGCGCGGGTTTCCCGACCGGTCTGAAATGGTCTTTCATGCCGAAAGAAAATGACGGTCGCCCGCATTATCTCGTCGTCAATGCCGATGAGTCTGAGCCGGGCACGTGTAAAGACCGCGATATTATGCGCCATGAACCGCATAAATTGCTGGAAGGCTGCTTGCTGGCCGGTTTCGCAATGGGCGCGCATGCTTGCTATATTTATGTGCGCGGCGAATTTATCCGCGAGCGCGAAGCCCTGCAACGCGCTGTTGATGAGGCTTATGAAGCCGGACTGCTCGGCAAAAACGCGGCAGGGTCAGGCTGGGATTATGATATTTACGTGCATCACGGCGCGGGGGCTTATATTTGCGGCGAAGAAACCGCATTGATTGAAAGCCTTGAGGGCAAAAAAGGCCAGCCGCGCTTGAAGCCGCCTTTCCCCGCCAATATGGGGCTGTATGGCTGCCCGACCACGGTGAATAATGTTGAAAGCATCGCTGTTGCGCCGACCATTTGTCGTCGCGGCGGTAGTTGGTTCGCCGGTCTGGGGCGCGAAGGCAATACCGGCACCAAGCTGTTTTGCATTTCCGGTCACGTCAATAATCCGTGCAATGTCGAAGAAGAAATGGGTATTCCGCTGAAGGAATTGCTGGAAAAACACGCCGGTGGCGTGCGCGGCGGTTGGGATAATTTGCTGGCGGTTATTCCGGGCGGCTCCTCCGTGCCGCTTCTGCCGAAAGATATTTGCGACACAGTGCTGATGGATTTTGACAGCCTCAAAGAAGTTCACTCGGGTCTTGGCACGGCGGCGGTGATTGTGATGGATAAATCGACCGACATCATTAAGGCGATTGCCCGCATTTCGCATTTTTATAAGCATGAAAGCTGCGGCCAATGCACACCATGCCGTGAAGGCACGGGCTGGATGTGGCGCGTCTTGGAGCGCATGGCGGCGGGTCGCGCGCAGCCAAAAGAAATCGACATGCTGTTGCAAGTCACCAAACAGATTGAAGGCCATACGATTTGTGCGTTGGGCGATGCGGCGGCTTGGCCGGTGCAGGGTCTCATTCGCCATTTCCGCCCGGTCATTGAAGAGCGTTTGGCTAATGGCCCTTTGCAGGGGGCCGCTGAGTAATGTCTGAGACGGAAAACAATCTGGTGAAAGTCACGGTTGACGGGCAAGCGGTCGAGGTCGCGCCCGGCACAACCATTATGCAGGCTTGCGAAGAAGCGGGCGCGGAAATTCCGCGCTTTTGTTATCACGAACGCCTGTCAGTCGCCGGTAATTGCCGCATGTGTTTGGTCGAAGTTGAAAACGCGCCCAAGCCTGTCGCCTCCTGCGCTATGCCGGTTGCGCCCGATATGGTGGTCAGCACCACATCTGAGACGGTAAAAACCGCGCGCGAAGGCGTGATGGAATTTCTGCTCATCAATCACCCGCTTGATTGCCCGATTTGCGATCAGGGCGGCGAGTGCGATTTGCAAGACCAAGCACTTGGCTTTGGCGGCGATGCCAGCCGCTTTGACGATAATAAGCGCGCCGTTGAAAACAAGAATATGGGGCCGCTCGTCAAAACCATTATGACGCGGTGTATTCATTGCACGCGCTGTGTGCGCTTCGCGCAAGAAGTGGCAGGCGTGCCGGAAATCGGGGCGATTGGGCGCGGCGAGGATACTGAGATTACGACCTATCTCGAAGCGTCATTGGATAGCGAAATGTCGGGTAATGTGATTGACCTTTGCCCGGTCGGTGCGCTGACCTCGCGGCCTTATGCCTTTACGGCGCGCCCGTGGGAGCTGCGTAAAACCGAAACCATTGATGTGATGGACGCGCTCGGCAGCAATATCCGCGTCGATATGCGGGGGCGTGAAGCCATGCGTATCATGCCGCGCAATCATGATGATGTGAATGAAGAATGGCTGTCGGATAAATCGCGCTTTGTTTGGGACGGGCTGAACACGCAACGTCTCGACCGGCCTTTCATTCGCGAAAACGGCAAGCTGACCCCAGCAAGCTGGGACGCGGCTTTCGATTTGGTCGAAAGCAAATTGAAAGGCAAGGGCGCGGCGACGGCTGCCATTGCCGGTGATTTGGTATGCGCTGAAGGGCAGTTTGCCCTGAAAGGTCTGATGGACGCGCTGGCAAGTCCGCATGTCGATTGCCGCCAAGATGGCGCGAAAATTTCCGGCCCACGCGGCAATTATATTTTCAATGCGAGCATTGCCGGTATCGAAGAAGCTGACGCGCTGCTGCTTATCGGTTCCAATCCGCGCCTTGAAGCGCCGGTTCTCAATGCCCGTATTCGCAAACGTTATTTGATGGGCGATTTCCCGATTGCCGCGATTGGCGAAGCGGTTGACCTGACTTACAAGGCCGAGTTTATCGGCGCAGGTGCCGACACGCTGGCTGATTTGCTGGCCGGAAAACAAAGTTTCGCCGACACGCTGAAAAACGCCAAAAACCCGATGATAATTGTCGGGCAGGGCGCGCTGACCCGCGATGATGGCGCAGCCGTTTTGGCGGCGGCGATTGAATTGGCGGCGAAAACCGGTGCGAGTTTCAACATGCTGCACACGGCGGCGGCGCGTGTCGCCGGTCTCGACCTCGGCCTGGTGCCGGGCGAAAGCGGCCATGATGTTGCGGGCATACAAGATGCGGCGCAAAGCGGCGCGATTGAGAATGTCATTCTTTATGGTGCCGATGAGATTGCCGGTGCGTCTTTGGGCGATGCTTTTGTCGTTTATATCGGCAGTCATGGCGATCGCGGCGCGCATCGCGCTGACGTTATTCTGCCTGCCGCTGCCTATACGGAGAAGCAAGCGACCTATGTGAATACGGAAGGCCGCGTGCAAATGACCGAACAAGCGGCAACACCGCCCGGCGAGGCGCGCGAGGATTGGAAGATTTTCCGTGCGCTATCGGCGCGTCTCGATGTCACTCTGCCTTATGATAATCTGGCGGCTCTGCGCGCTGCCATGTATGAAGCCGTGCCGCATTTGGCGCAGCTTGATGACGTGATTGCAGCAGATGCGCCTGTCGCGCCACCGCATGACGGTCTCGGCGCTGAGGCCTTCACCTATGCGGTAAGTGATTTCTATTTCACCAATCCGATTGCCCGCGCTTCTGCCATTATGGCCGATTGCGCCAAAGCAAAAAATGAGCCGAAAAATCACGGCGATAGTTCAGAAGGAACCGGAACCGATGGATAGCGTCTTTTTCGACACTTATATCTGGCCGGCGCTGATTGTGACCGCTCATTCGCTCGCCATTATTTTGGCGCTGCTGGTGTCGCTGGCCTTCTTCATGCTGGCTGACCGTAAAATTTGGGCGGCGGCGCAATTACGCAAAGGCCCGACTATGGTCGGCCCGTTTGGCTTGCTACAAAGTTTTGCCGATATTCTGAAATATCTGTTGAAGGAAGTGATTATTCCGACAACGGCGAATAAGCCGGTGTTTATCCTCGCGCCTTTCGTCACCATGTTCCTCGCCTTGAGCGGCTGGGCGGTGATACCGGTCAGCGAGGGCTGGGCGGTGGCCGATATTAATGTCGGTATCCTTTATATTTTCGCCATTTCATCGCTGGGCGTGTATGGCGTGATTATGGGCGGCTGGGCATCGAACTCGAAATATCCGTTTCTGGGCGCGCTGCGCTCGGCGGCGCAAATGGTCTCTTATGAAGTATCTATCGGCTTGGTGATCATCACCGTGCTGCTCTGCGTCGGCTCGCTCAACCTTACCGATATTGTGCTGGCGCAAGAAACCGTTTGGTTTGCCGTGCCGCTATTCCCGATGTTTGTGGTGTTCTTTATCTCGGCTTTGGCCGAAACAAATCGTCCGCCTTTCGACTTGCCGGAAGATGAAAGCGCGCTGGTTGCCGGTTTTATGACCGAGTATTCGTCAACGCTTTACGTCGTCTTTATGATTGGCGAGTTGGCCAATATCGTTTTGATGTGCGCCATGTGCACCATTCTTTTCCTCGGTGGCTGGTTGCCGCCGGTTGATATTGCCCCGTTTAATTGGGTGCCGGGCGTGGTCTGGTTCATTTTGAAAATGGGTCTGATGTTCTTCATGTTCGCCATGACCAAAGTTATCGTGCCGCGCTATCGCTATGACCAGTTGATGCGTTTGGGGTGGAAAGTGTTTCTGCCGCTATCGCTTGGTTGGGTCGTGCTGACTGCCGGTTTCCTGCAATATTTTGGCATGGCATCGTAAGGGGGCGCTTATGGCTTGTTTAGACCGCACTGCACGTTCTCTGTTTCTGGCTGAATTTGTCGGCGCGCTGCGCTTGGCTTTGGGCTATTTCTTTGGTCGCAAAGCGACAATTAATTATCCTTATGAAAAAGGCCCGCTTTCCCCACGCTTTCGCGGTGAGCATGCGCTGCGCCGCTATCCGAACGGGCAAGAGCGTTGCATTGCGTGCAAGTTATGCGAAGCGATTTGTCCGGCACAAGCCATCACCATTGAGGCGGGCCCGCGCAATAATGACGGCACGCGCCGCACCGTGCGCTATGACATTGATATGGTGAAGTGCATTTATTGCGGCTTTTGCCAAGAGGCCTGTCCGGTCGATGCCATTGTCGAAGGGCCGAATTTTGAATTCGCCACCGAGACGCGCGAAGAATTGATTTACGACAAAGACAAGCTGCTGGCGAATGGCGACCGCTGGGAAATTGAGATTGCCAAGAACATCGAATTGGACGCGCCTTACCGGTAGAAAATTTATGACGCTTACTTCACTCGCCTTTTATTTGTTCGCGACAGTCGCGGTTGCCAGTTCTTTCATGGTCATCTCGTCGCGCAACCCCGTTTACTCGGTCTTGTTTCTTATTCTGACCTTCTTTAACGCGGCCGGATTATTCGTCTTATTGGGGGCTGAGTTTCTCGCCCTCATTCTCGTCGTCGTTTATGTCGGCGCGGTGGCGGTGTTGTTCTTGTTTGTCGTGATGATGCTGGATATCGACTTTGCCGAATTGAGCGAGGGCTTTTTGCAATATATGCCCATTGGGGCAACAGTCGGGCTGATATTATTGCTCGAATTGCTGTTGGTTTTCGGGGCTTCCTCAACCCTGATTGATGCCAAGCCCTTACCGCAGGCAACGCCTGACGGCATGACCAATGCCGAGGCTTTGGGGCGCGTGCTTTACACCGACTATATTTATTTCTTCCAAGCGGCGGGCGCGATTTTGCTGGTGGCGATGATTGGCGCGATTGTGCTGACGCTTGTGCCGTCCAATAATCCGAAAAAACAAAACATTGCGGCACAGACTGCGCGGACACGCGACGATGCCGTCGAGACGGTTGATGTTGAGCCGGGACAGGGTATCTGAAGATGATTGGACTGACACATTATCTGACGCTGGCCGCCATTATTTTCACCATTGGCGTGTTCGGCATTTTTCTGAACCGCAAAAACGTCATTATTATTTTAATGTCGATTGAGCTGATGTTGCTCGCCGTAAATATCAATCTGGTCGCCTTCTCGGCTTTCTTGGGCGATTTGGTAGGGCAGGTATTTGCGCTGCTGGTCTTGACCGTTGCGGCGGGCGAGGCGGCCATCGGCTTGGCCATTTTGGTCGTCTATTTCCGTAATCGTGGCGGCATTGCCGTTGAAGATGTCAGTCAGATGAAGGGCTAACCGAATGGGCACGTATCACGCCATTGTCTTTTTTCCGCTCATTGGTGCGGCCATTGCCGGTCTGTTTGGCCGTTTTATTGGCGATCGTCGGGCTGAATATGTCACCACCGGCTTGCTGATATTATCGGCTTTGCTGTCGTGCATCTCGCTTATCAATATCGGCATGAATGGCGGCACACAAAAAATCATGGTGCTGAATTGGATTTCCTCCGGTGGCCTGGATATTGATTGGGTGCTGCGAATTGATGCGCTGACGGCAGTCATGCTGGTGGTCATCACCGGCGTGTCGTCGCTCGTGCATGTCTATTCTATCGGCTATATGAGCCATGACCCACATCGCGCGCGCTTTTTCGCTTACCTGTCGCTTTTCACTTTTATGATGCTGATGCTGGTGACTGCCGATAACTTTCTGCAACTCTTCTTCGGTTGGGAAGGCGTGGGGCTGGCCTCTTATTTGCTGATTGGTTTTTGGTTCAAGAAAGCCTCCGCCAATGCCGCCGCCATTAAGGCATTTGTCGTCAATCGCGTCGGCGATTTCGGCCTCATTCTCGGCATGGCGGCGATTTATTTCTCAGTTGGCTCTTTGCAATTCGATACGGTATTCGCCTCCGCCGAAGCGCTGGCGCAAGGCGAGTTCGATTTCCTCGGCATGACCGTGCCCATGCTGACGACGATTTGCTTGCTGTTGTTTATGGGCGCGATGGGCAAGTCGGCGCAGTTTTTGCTGCACACTTGGTTGCCCGATGCGATGGAAGGCCCGACACCTGTCTCGGCGCTTATTCACGCCGCGACTATGGTCACGGCAGGCGTGTTTCTTGTGGCGCGTTGCTCGCCGCTGTTTGAGCTATCGCAAACCGCACTGAATGTGGTGATTGTGGTCGGCGGCATCACCGCCTTCTTCGCCGCCACGGTCGGGCTTGTGCAAAATGACATTAAGCGCGTGATTGCTTACTCAACCTGTTCGCAGCTTGGCTATATGTTTGTCGCGCTGGGCATTGGCGCTTATCAAGCCGCCATGTTCCATCTCTTCACCCATGCGTTCTTTAAGGCGCTGTTGTTCCTCGGCGCGGGGTCGGTTATTCACGCCATGGGCGATGAGCAGGATATGCGTAAAATGGGCGGCTTGCGCCAGCTTATTCCGGCGACTTTCTTTATGATGCTTATCGGCACGATCGCGCTGACCGGCTTTCCGCTCACCGCAGGCTATTATTCCAAAGACGCGATTATTGAGGGCGCATTCGCCGCGCAAGCTGCACCGCATATGTTTGGGTTTGCGATGCTGGTCATCGCGGCATTCTTCACCTCATTTTATAGCTGGCGTTTGATGTTTATGACCTTTTTCGGCGTCTCCCGCGCCTCTAATGAAACCCTCAGCCATGTGCATGAAAGCCCGCCGGTGATGCTGGTGCCATTGGTTGTGTTGAGCTTTGGTGCTCTGTTTGCCGGTGCGGCCTTTGCCGGATTATTTGTCGGCAGTGAGCAAACGGCGTTTTGGGCCGGCTCGATTTTCACCGCCGCCGACAATCAAATTCTGATTGAGCTGAAGCAAGTGCCGGGCTGGGTTGTATTAAGCCCATTGGTGATGATGATTTCCGGCTTTGCGCTGGCTTGGGTCATGTATATTTACCGCCCGTCTTGGCCGTCTGAAATCGCAGCCCAGCATGATTTGATTTACAAATTCCTGCTCAATAAATGGTATTTCGATGAGCTTTACGACTTTATTTTTGTTCGTCCCGCTAAATGGCTGGCGCGCTTCTTCTGGAAGGGGGGCGACGGTTTTGTGATTGACGGATTTGGGCCGGACGGTGTTGCTGCCAATGTGTTGCGCGTGACGCGCCGCATGGTTGGGCTGCAATCGGGTTATGTTTATCACTATGCCTTTGTCATGCTGCTCGGCGTCGCCGGTATTGTTAGCTGGCTTATGCTGACAGGAGGCTTGTCATGACCGATTGGCCGCTGCTTTCAACCATCACCTTTTTGCCGCTGCTCGGCGCTTTGTTCATTCTTTTGGTGCGCGGCGATGAAGAAACCATTGCCGCCAATTCGCGCGCGGTTGCCTTATGGACGACAGTTGTCACCTTATTGCTGACGCTGTTTATGATAAGCCGCTTTGACGGCAGTTCGGCAGAGTTCCAATTTGTCGAACGCGCGGCTTGGCTGTTGCCGGGTGTTGATTATGCGATGGGCGTTGACGGCATTTCGGTGCTGTTTGTGCTGCTCACCGCCGCGCTGATGCCGCTGTGTATTCTCGCCAGTTGGCATGCGATTAAGCTGCGAGTGCGCGAATATATGCTGGCCTTTCTGGTGCTGGAAACGCTGATGATTGGCGTCTTTTGCGCGATGGATATTGTGCTTTTCTATCTGTACTTTGAGGGCGGCCTTATCCCGATGTTCTTGATTATCGGCATTTGGGGCGGTGGGCGACGCATTTACGCCAGCTTCAAATTCTTCCTCTATACGCTTATCGGCTCGGTGCTGATGCTGCTGGCCATTCTCTATATGTATTGGCAAACCGGCACGACCTTCATTCCCGACTTAATGGCGCATGGCTTTGATGCCTCGGTGCAAACTTGGCTATGGCTCGCTTTTTTTGCCAGCTTCGCGGTCAAAATGCCGATGTGGCCGGTGCATACATGGCTGCCCGATGCCCATGTGGAAGCGCCGACCGCCGGATCGGTTATTCTGGCTGGTGTCTTGCTGAAAATGGGCGGCTACGGCTTTTTGCGCTTCTTGCTTCCCATGTTCCCGATTGCCTCCGACTTTTTCGCGCCCATGGTATTCGCCATGAGCGCCATTGCGATTGTTTACACTTCGCTGATTGCTTTCGCCCAAGAGGATATGAAAAAGCTGATTGCCTATTCATCTGTCGCGCATATGGGCTTTGTGACGATGGGCATTTTCTCGGCCACCACGCAGGGCGTGCAGGGCGCGGTATTTCAAATGCTGTCGCATGGCTGGATTTCCGGCGCGCTGTTTTTATGTGTTGGTGTTGTTTATGACCGCATGCACACACGCGAAATTGCGGCTTATGGCGGCTTGGCCAATCGCATGCCGATATATGCGGCGGTGTTTATGCTGTTCACCATGGCCAATGTCGGCTTGCCCGGCACATCGGGTTTTGTCGGTGAGTTTCTGACCATTCTGGGCGCGTTCCAAGTCAGCACATGGACGGCACTATTTGCCGCCAGCGGGGTTATCTTCTCGGCGGTTTATGGCCTGTCACTTTATCGCCGCGTCACCTTTGGGCAGATTGAGCATGAGGGCTTGCAGCAAATTGCCGATATGGACCGGCGCGAAATATTCATCATCGCGCCTTTGGTTGCGGCCACCCTGATTTTCGGGTTCTGGCCAATGCCGATATTGGAACTGACTGCGCCGTCAATTGACGCACTGATTGCGGCTTATCAGGAAGCACTGGCCGCGCATTTTGGGGGAGGCCAATAATGCTTCAAAATTTGACGCTTATCCTTCCAGAAATGATTTTATTTCTCGGCGCCATGGGGCTGCTGATGATTGGGGCTTTCTCAAAAGGCGACGCTACGCGCACGGTTAATCTCGGCGCCATTGCCATTTTGGCGCTGGCCGCAGCCACGGCGGGCAGCTTTGCCAATAACGCGCAAGCCACGGCCTTTAACGGCGCATTTGTCATGGATAGCTTCGCCGCGCTGATGAAAGTGCTGACTTTTGTCGCCACCGGCATCGCCATTATCATGTCGCAAGGCTATATGCGGCTCGAAAAACTGGCGCGGTTTGAATATCCGGTACTACTTTTGCTGGCCGCTGCCGGTATGGGCATGATGATTTCAGCCAATGACCTTATCGCGCTTTATATGGGCATTGAATTGCAAAGCCTCGCGCTTTACGTGGTCGCTGCGATTAACCGCGACAGCTTGCGCTCGACCGAAGCGGGTTTGAAATATTTTGTGCTGGGCGCGCTGTCATCGGGCATGTTGCTGTATGGCGCGTCGCTGATTTACGGCTTCTCAGGTTCAATCAATTTCGTCGAAATTGCAGCGGCCTTCCAACCGCAAGACGGTATCTTGCCGATGGCGCAAGTGCTTGGCTTGGTTTTCTTGTTGGCGGGATTGGCTTTCAAAATCTCGGCCGTGCCGTTTCATATGTGGACGCCCGATGTGTATGAGGGCGCGCCGACAAGTGTCACGGCGTTTTTCGCCTCAGCGCCAAAACTGGCGGGCATGGCTATTTTCTTGCGTATTATGATGACCGGTTTTGAAAATGCACTGGTGGCTTGGCAGCAAATCATCATTTTGCTGGCGATTGCCAGCATGGTGCTGGGTGCTTTTGCCGCTATCGGGCAGCAAAACATTAAGCGTCTGATGGCCTATTCATCTATCGGCCATATGGGTTTTGCTTTGGTCGGCTTTGCTGCCGCCAGCGCGGCGGGTGTGTCCAGCGTCATTCTTTATATGACTCTTTATGTTGTGATGACGCTCGGCACTTTTGCGTGCATTTTGTCGATGCGCCAAGATAGCGGGTTGGTGGAGCGGATTAGCGATTTGGCCGGTCTCAGCCAAACCCGTCCATTTATGGCTTTTTGCCTCGCCGTGATGATGTTCTCTTTGGCCGGTATTCCGCCAATGGCAGGTTTCTTCGGCAAGCTGTTTGTCTTCCGCGCCGCCATTGATGCGGGGCTTTATTCATTGTCGATTATCGGCGTTCTGGCCAGTGTCGTCGGCGCGTTTTATTATCTGCGTATCGTCAAAGTTATGTATCTCGATGCACCGGCAGATGAGGTTAATGAACCAATGCCGCGCGAACTTTCCATTCTTGCAGGCGTTATGACCGCGTTCACCCTGTTATTCTTCGTCTATCCGTCGCCATTGGTCGAACTGGCTGATAAGGCAGGGGCGGTGTTGATGCAAGACGGCATGGTGGCTACCGACATGCTGCAAGAGCATCTAGCCGGTCATTAATGGGCTTGGTGAACGAACTCCCCAAAGGTTATCAACTGACCCATCTCGCTGAGGTGGACAGCACGAATGAAGAAGCGCGCCGCATGGCCGCGCAACATGAAACCGTGCCGACGTGGATTATTGCCGACCGCCAAACCGCAGGGCGCGGACGCCGCGGGCGCGTATGGGACTCGCCAACGGGCAATCTGATGACGACATTATATTTGCCGCAAGCCTTCGACGCGGTGAAAGCGGGGCAAATTGCTTTTGTCGCCGGTTTGGCGTTGGAAAGTACAGTGAGCGAACTTGTCGGGCAGGGTGCTTTGGTCAGTCTGAAATGGCCGAATGATGTTCTGGTAAACGGCAAAAAAGCCTCGGGCATTTTGTTGGAAAGCGCAATGCGCGACCTTAAGCTCGATTGGTTGGCCGTCGGCTTGGGGCTTAATCTGGTGCATCATCCCGAGGACACGCCCTATCCGGCGACGGATTTACAGGCCGAGGGCGCGGCCCAGATAAGCAATTTACAGGCGTTGAGCCTTCTGGCCACAACCTTTGACGGGTTTTTTCAGCAATGGCAGAGCGGCGGCTTTGAACCGATTTTGCGGGCTTGGCGACAAGTGGCGCATGGGCTGGGTGGGCCGATTGTCGCAAGACTGGAAAATCATCAAATCGAGGGTACCTTTCACGATATTAATGCAAAAGGCGCGTTGCTGTTGAAAGATTCGGCGGGCGACACTCATACGATTGATGCAGGTGACATATTTTTTCCGGATGCGGCGTAAATGACTGACAAGAACGATAAAGAATTGGTGTTTCTGCCGCTTGGCGGCACCGGCGAGATTGGCATGAATTGCAATCTCTATGGCTTTGGCGCGCGCGGCAAAAGACAATGGATTATGGTCGATTTGGGCGTCACTTTCGGCAAGCATAGCGACCCGGGCATTGATGTCATCACGCCCGACATCAGCTTCATTGAAAAGCAAAAGAAAAACCTAAGCGGCTTATTGCTGACCCACGGCCATGAAGACCATATTGGCGCGGTGGCGCATCTTTGGCCGCGTTTGAAATGCCCCGTTTATGCGACGCCGTTCACGGCGGCTTTGGTGCGTGGCAAGCTGGCTGAGGCCGGACTGCTGGACGAGGTGCCGCTGCATATTATCGAACCCGACGCGCATCTTGAGATTGGCCCATTCGTCATTGATTATATTTGCCTCACCCATTCGATTGCCGAACCAAGTGCGCTGGCCATTGAAGTCGAAGGCGCGCGCATTTTGCATACGGGTGATTGGAAAATTGACCCTGATCCGGTGATTGGCAAATTGACCGAGATCGATCGCCTTAAAGCACTCGGTGACGCCGGCATTGACGCGATTATTTGCGATAGCACCAATGTTTTATCGCCTGGACGCTCAGGCTCTGAGGCCGATGTTGGCCGCATGCTTGAGGACGTTGTGTGCGAAAGCACAGGCCGCGTGGTCATCACCACTTTCGCCTCCAATGTCGCACGGCTGACCAGCATTGCGGCGGCGGCGGTCAAAAGCGGGCGGCATTTATGCTTGGCGGGGCGTGGCATGCATAAAATTTATCAGGCCGCGCGCGAGACCGGCTATCTGACGCAATTCCCCGAGATTGTCGATGAAAGCGATGCCGGTTATTTGCCGCCTGAGAAAGTGCTGATTTGCTGCACCGGCAGTCAGGGCGAAAGCAATGCCGCTTTGGGGCGCATGGCCAATGGGCGGCATCCGCATTTAACGCTCGAGCCGGGCGATCGCGTTATTTTCTCATCGAAAATGATACCGGGCAATGAAGCGGAAATTCTGGCGTTGCAAAATCAACTGGCGCAAATTGATGTCGAGATTATCTCGCCCAATGGATCGGATATTCATGTATCCGGCCATCCGTGCCGCGATGAGCTGGCCGATATGTATGAATGGGCGCGCCCGCGTTCAGCCATTCCGGTGCATGGCGAGCATCGTCATTTAATTGCCCATGCCGCGCTGGCTAAGGAACTAGGCGTGGCCGAACCGTGCCGCGTGCATAATGGCGATGTGGTGCGGCTTGCGCCCGCGCCGACTGAGGTGATTGACGCGGTGCAAACCGGTCGCCTTCATCTCGATGGCTATATTATGACCGAGGGCGGGTCTGCTGCGCTGAAAGAGCGTCGGAAAATTTCTTATAATGGCGTGGTGTTTGTCGCCGTGCCGATAGATTCGGCCAATCGTTTGGCGGGGCAGGTTGAGGTTGAGCTTGCCGGTGCGCCGACTGATGATGGCATGGTGAAGCTGACCGATTGGACGCTTGACGCGGTGGAGCGCGCGATACCGTCGAGCGGTCGATTGACCCCCGAGCGCGCCGAGCAGGATATCAGCGTTGCCGTGCGCCGCGAGTTGTCGCGCCGATGGGGCAAGAAGCCATTGGTCATTGTCAGTTTTGTAGGCGTTTAGCGGAGGCGCATTATGATTAAAATCGGTTTTATTTTCGGTCTGGCGATTTACGGCATTATTTGGTTTTTGACCTTATTCATGGTGCTGCCCTGGGGCGTTGTCTCGCAAGCCGAGCATGGCGAAGTGCAACCCGGCTCCAGCGAAAGTGCGCCTGCGCGACCGCTGATTATTCTGAAGCTCGCCATTACGACTTTTATTGCAGGGCTGTTTTTTCTGATTGTCTATTGGCTTTTGACCAGTGGCGCTTTGGCCAATATCGACCTGCCATTCTTTCCGGATATTCCTGAGCGTCCTTAAAAAGGGGCAGGGCGCGCCGCGTCAGATAAAAAAAGCGGAACCCCAACCGAAGTCAAAGGTTCCGCTTCAAATGTGTTCCGGACAAAGTCCGAAAGGTTCCTCCCAAAACCCGAGAACGCAGTAGCTCTCATCCACCGGAAAAAATTAGCTTCTATTCGTTTCGCTGTCACCCGTTTTTTACGTTTTTGTGACATTTACTTGCGCCAATGCGAGGCCATGTTAAGAGTTATGTCAATAAGCCCTAGCACAAGGAAAGATTCATGCGTCTGTCGGAGTATTTTTTACCGACCCTGAAGGAAAACCCCAGCGAAGCGCAGATTGTCTCGCATCGGCTGATGCTGCGCGCCGGTATGGTGCGCCAAAGCGCGGCGGGGATTTATAGCTGGCTGCCGCTGGGCTTGCGCGTGCTGCGTAAAATCGAACAAATTGTGCGCGAAGAACAAGACCGCGCCGGTGCGATTGAAGTGCTGATGCCGACCCTGCAACCGGCTGAGATTTGGCGCGAGTCAGGGCGTTATGATGATTATGGCAAAGAGATGCTCCGCATCACTGATCGCCATAAGCGCGACCTGCTTTACGGGCCGACCAATGAGGAATTAATCACGCAAATTTTCCGCGATAATGTGCGGAGCTATCGCGATTTGCCGAAAAATCTCTATCACATTCAATGGAAATTCCGCGATGAAATCCGTCCGCGCTTCGGAGTGATGCGGGGCCGCGAGTTTTTGATGAAAGATGCCTATAGCTTCGATATTGACGAGGCTTCAGCGCGGCGCGCCTATCAAAAAATGTTTGTCGCCTATCTGCGTAGCTTCCGCCGCATGGGGCTGAAGGCACTGCCAATGGCGGCGGATACCGGCCCGATTGGTGGCGATTTGAGCCATGAGTTCATCATTCTGGCGGAGACCGGTGAATCTGAGGTCTTCTGCCATGCCGATATTCTCGACCTGCCGGTGCCGGAGGCTGATTATGAGGGCGACTTGTCGCCGGTGATTGATGCCTTTACGCAATATTATGCGCGCACCGATGAAATGCACGATGGCGATATGTTTGCCGCCAATGTGCCAAGCGACAAGCAGCTTACGGCGCGCGGCATTGAGGTCGGCCATATTTTCTATTTCGGCCAGAAATATTCTGAACCGATGAAAGCACTGGTGACCGGCCCTGACGGCAAAGACGTCGCCATGCATAGCGGCTCTTATGGCATTGGCGTATCGCGTCTGGTTGGCGGCATTATCGAGGCCAGTCACGATGATGACGGCATTATTTGGCCCTGGGCGGTTGCGCCGTTTCATATCGGCTTGGTGAATTTGAAAACTGGACATGAAGGCTGCGACGCCTTATGCGAAAAGCTGCATGACGCGCTGACACAAAACGGCCTTGATGTGCTTTATGATGATAGAGATGAGCGCGCCGGTACAAAGTTCTCTGACATGGATTTAATTGGCCTGCCGTGGCAAGCCGTTATCGGCCCGCGCGGGGCTGAAAATGGTGAGGTTGAGGTGAAAAACCGTGCCACCGGCGACAAACAAGTCTTGGTGCTTGATGCTGCGGTGGCGCTCTTATCCGAGCCGCCTGAAAAATAAAAGAAATGGGCAAATCATGAGCAAGGCTTTCAGCTCTCTCGAATGGTATATTGCGGGGCGTTATTTACGCGCCAAGCGGCGGGAGAGCTTTATTTCCATCATCGCCGGTATTTCCTTTTTGGGCATTATGCTTGGGGTTGCGACGCTGATTGTCGTAATGGCAGTGATGACCGGTTTTCGCGCCGATTTGCTCGACCGGATATTGGGCGTTAACGGCCACGCCACCATTCGCGCTTATGAAACGCGTTTTGTCGATCGCGAGGCATTGGCGGCACGGCTACAAGAGGTCGAGGGCGTGGTGCTGGCAACACCACTGGTGGACGGGCAGGCCATGCTGTCTTCGGGCGATGCGGCGCGCGGTGTTTTGCTGCGCGGCTTGCCGATTGAAAAACTGCAACAATTGCCCAGCCTGCAAGGCAATATTATTGAAGGCGATTTGGCTGATTTGAGCCAGCCGAAAACCATCGCCATTGGCGCGCGTTTGGCTGAGCGTTACGGCTTCAAAATCGGCCAAAAAATATCGCTTATCTCGCCGCGTGGCACGGTAACGCCTTTTGGCACAGCGCCGCGTTTGCGCCAGTTTAAGCTGGTGGCGATTTTTCGGGTCGGCCTGTCGGAATATGATTTGAATTTCACCTTTGCCTCGATTGATACGGCGTCGCGCTTTTTCGGCTTCGGGCCGCATCAAGGCGCGGTTGACGTGATTATTGACGATCCTGATTTGATAGATGCCCGTGCGCCCGATTTGCGTTTGGCGGCGGGTGAGGGCAATTACCTGACCGATTGGAAGCAAAGCAATCGCACATTGGCAGGCGCGCTGGAGGTCGAGCGCAATGTCATGTTCATTATTTTGACCATGATTTTGCTGGTCGCCGCGCTGAATATCGTTTCCGGTTTGATTATGCTGGTGCGCGATAAAGGCCGCGATATTGCCGTATTGCGGTCTATGGGCGCGAGCCGGGGCATGGTGCTGCGGATTTTCTTCATCACCGGTGCGAGCATTGGGGTCGTCGGCACGTTGGCCGGACTGGTCGCGGGGGTCGTGTTCAGCAATTATATTGAAGAAATTCGGCAGCTTCTGATTTGGGCAACCGGCGCCAATCTGTTTCCCGCCGAGGTTTACTTTCTGGAGCGTATGCCGGCACTGATTTTGCCGCGCGATGTGGCCCAAATTGCGCTAATGGCTATGGTATTGTCATTTTTATCGACGCTGTATCCGGCTTGGCGCGCCGCCTCGCAAGAGCCGGTGGAGTTGCTTCGCAATGAGTAAAGATAATCTCACTATTGAGGGCATTGAGCGCCGCTTTGAGCAGGGCGCCCGCGCGCTGCATGTGCTGCAAGGCGCGTCGCTGACGCTGACCGCCGGTGAGGTTGTGGCTTTGGTCGGGCCGTCCGGCTCGGGTAAGTCGAGCCTGCTGCATATTGTCGGCCTGCTGGAAAAGCCCGATGGCGGCACTATTCGTCTGGGCGGCGAGCTGATTGATACGGATAATGACGCGACACGCACGGCTTTGCGCTTGCAGCATATCGGTGTTGTCTATCAGGCGCATAATCTGCTGCCCGAGTTTACGGCGCAAGAAAACATCGCCCTGCCTGCCAGATTGGCCGGGCATGGGCGCGCATCGGCCATGCAAGACGCGATGGCGGCGCTCGAGCGGCTTGGCTTGGCTGACCGCGCCACGCATTTACCGTCTCAGCTATCGGGTGGCGAACAGCAGCGCGTTGCGATTGCGCGGGCATTGGCCAATCAACCCGCGCTGGTTTTGGCTGACGAACCGACCGGCAGTCTCGACGCTGCGGCGGGTGAAAAAGTTGCAGATTTATTGTTTCGAGAGGCGCGCGAGCAGGGCGCTGCCATATTGCTGGCAACCCATGATTTAGAGTTGGCCGCCCGCGCTGATCGGATTATGCGTCTGCAAGACGGAAAAATTATCCAAACCTAGAAAAAACCGCCCAAGCTATTGAAAAGCCGCGCTTTTTATTTTGTTGACAAAAGAACAAAAGAAGAACATATTATTGGCAAGAGGAGACAAGACGATGAAAAACATTTTGGAAGACATTGCCGCCATTTGCACCTTGCTGGGTATGGGCATCGCCATCATCATGTGGGGCTCAATCGGCCAAGCGCTGGCATCGACCGTAAGTTAAATCGGTTCATTAGGGCGGGTTATCCCCCTCAAATTATCTTTGCTTTGCTGACACGCGGCCCGGCTGCGCTAAACTGGTCTCACCTTAGTGATTCCGGTTGCGTGCGTTATGTCAGAAGCAGAAACAATAGAAGAACCAGCAGAGACCCGTCTGATGCGGCCTAAATTCGTTCATTTACGCACTCATAGCGCCTATTCATTGCTTGAGGGCGCATTGCCCGTCAAAACATTGACGCAAACCGCATTGGCCGCCTCCATGCCGGCGCTTGCCGTGACCGATCGCAATAATCTGTTCGGCGCGTTGGAATTTGCCGAGACCGCCGCCGGATTGGGGGTGCAACCGATTATCGGCGCGACGCTGCATATTCGCGATGGCGAAGACAATGGCGATATGGCGTTTCTGGTCAAAAATGCAGCGGGCTATACCAATCTGATGGCGCTGATTAGCGCGGCGCATCTGGAGAGTGACGGCAAAGAGGGGCCGGGCGTGTCGATAGATGATGTGGCCGGTGCGGCTGACGGGTTGATTTGTCTGACAGGCGGGCCGGACGGGCTGGTCAATAAGCTGCTGAAAACCGCTCAAAATGATAAAGCAGAAAGTAAAATAGGTATATTAAACAATATCTTCAAAGATAATCTTTATGTAGAACTTCAACGATATAGCGACACGGAAGCCGATGGTGTGGAAGAGGCTTTGGTCGATTTTGCTTATGATATGAACCTGCCTTTGGTAGCCACCAATCAGGCTTATTTCGCCTCGGAAGATGATCATCGCGCCCATGACGCGCTGATTTGTATCGCTGAGGGGCGGTATATTAATGAGCAAGACCGCCGCCGTTTGACGCCCGACCATCGGTTGAAGTCAGCCGAGGAAATGTGCGCGCTGTTTGCCGACCTGCCGGAAGCCCTTGAGAACACGGTTGAGATTGCCCAACGCTGCGCCTTTCGCCCGACCGAACACGCGCCGATATTGCCCGCTTTCTCGAAAACCGATGAGTTGGCTGAACTGAGCCAGCAGGCTGAGGCCGGATTGACGGCGCGCTTGCAGCAAGTTGAACCGGCAATGGACGAGCAGGCTTATCGCGACCGATTGGCCTTTGAGCTGAAAGTCATCGGCGATATGGGCTTTCCCGGATATTTCTTGATTGTTGCGGATTTCATCAAATGGGCGAAGAATCAGAATATCGCGGTCGGCCCGGGACGCGGTTCGGGTGCCGGTTCGGTTGTCGCTTGGGCGCTGACCATTACCGACCTTGATCCGTTGCGTTTCGGCTTGCTGTTTGAGCGGTTTTTGAACCCTGAGCGCGTGTCTATGCCCGATTTCGATATTGATTTCTGCCAGTCGCGCCGCGATGAAGTCATCAGCTATGTGCAGCAGAAATATGGCCGCGCGCAAGTGGCGCAGATCATCACTTTCGGAAAGCTGCAAGCGCGGGCCGTGCTGCGCGATGTCGGACGGGTGCTGCAAATGCCGTATGGGCAAATCGACCGCTTGTGCAAAATGGTGCCGAATAATCCGGCTAATCCTGTGACTTTGGCGGAGGCCATCAACATCGAGCCGCGACTGCAAGCCGAGCGCGATAGCGACCCGCAAGTGACCGAGCTGTTGGAAATCAGTTTGAAATTGGAGGGGCTGTATCGCCATGCCTCGACCCATGCCGCCGGTGTGGTGATTGGCGACCGGCCTTTGCAGGAGCTTGTGCCGCTTTACCGCGACCCGAAATCCGACATGCCGGTGACCCAGTTCAACATGAAATGGGTTGAAAAAGCCGGATTGGTGAAGTTTGACTTTTTGGGACTGAAGACGCTGACTGTGCTGGAAAAAGCCGTTGAGCTTTTGGCCGAAACCGGCGTCACCCTCGACATCAATAATTTGGCGCTGGACGACACGGCGACTTATGAGCTGATGGGGCGGGGCGACACGGTCGGCGTGTTCCAATTGGAAAGCGCGGGCATGCGCGATGTGCTGCGTAAAATGAAGCCCGATAAATTTGAGGATATTATTGCACTTGTGGCGCTTTATCGTCCCGGCCCGATGGATAATATCCCGCTCTTTATCGCTCGCAAAAAAGGCGAGAAAGAACTTGATTACCTCTATGACACGCTGCAACCGATTTTGCAGGAGACTTATGGCGTGATGATTTATCAGGAGCAGGTGATGCAAATTGCGCAAACCCTGTCGGGATATTCATTGGGCGAAGCCGACCTGTTGCGCCGCGCGATGGGCAAAAAGATTAAGGAAGAAATGGCGGCGCAAAAAGCGCGCTTTGTCGATGGCGCGGTTGAGGGCGGCGTGCCGAAAAACAAAGCATCGGAAATTTTCGACCAAGTGGATAGCTTCGCCGGATATGGCTTTAACAAAAGCCACGCTGCCGCCTATGCGCTGATTGCCTATCAAACCGCTTGGCTGAAAGCCAATTATCCGGTGGCCTTTTATGCGGCTTCCATGTCGTTGGATTTTGAGCGCACTGACAAGCTGAACATTTTCAAACAAGACGCCGCCAAACATGACATCACCGTGTGTATTCCGGACGTCAATAAATCAGAGGCGCGCTTTACAATTAACGGCAACGAAGTGTTTTACGCGCTTTCGGCCATTCGCAATGTCGGCACGCAGGCCATGCAATTGTTGGTGGAAGAGCGCAAGGAAAACGGCCCGTTCAAAGATGTTTTTGATTTCGCGCGGCGCACGGCAGGCATTGGGCTGAATAAAAGATTGCTTGAGCATCTCATCGCCGCGGGCGCGCTCGACAGTCTCGAGCCGGACCGCGCCAAGCTGATGGGCGGCATTGATATGTTGCTGGGCGAGGCCAGCATCACCCAGACCGAAAAAGAGACCAATCAGGAAAATTTATTTGGCGAGGTCGATGTGAGCGAAAGCGCAACGCTGCCGCCGCCGCTTGTGCCCTGGTCAACCATTGACCGGCTGACGCATGAGTTTAACGCCATTGGCTTTTTCCTCTCCGGCCATCCGCTCGATGATTATAAATCGCTGTTGCAGCGCACACGCGTCGCCTCTTTTGAGGGTTTGGAGACCCGCGTTGAGAAGGAAGTCATGGTCGCCGGTGCGGTGATTAAGGTCGATGAGCGCAAATCCAAAAAAGGCAATCCGTTTGCTTTCATCACCCTGTCTGATGCGACGGGGCAGTTTGAGATGACGGCTTTTTCGGAAGTGCTGAACGGGTCGCGCGAGATTTTGCAAGTGGGCGCGCTGGTAGTGGCAACCGTCAGCATTGAGCGCGAGGATGGCGAAATGCGTCTGCTGGCGCAAAGCATGCGTCCGGTTGATGATGTGGTGGCCAATACTGAGGCCGGTTTGCGTATTTTCGTTGAAAAGCCGGAAGCCTGCGAAGGCCTCCGCACGCGGCTGGAGGCGGTTGAGCAGCCCAAACATAAACGCGGCGGGGAGGTGTCATTGGTGATTATGACGCCGGAGCGCGAGGTTGAAATGCGCCTGCCCAATAAATATGCCATCAACCCTCGCGTCGCCGGTGCCATTAAGGCCGTGCCCGGCGTCCTTCATGTTGATGAAGTTTAGTTTTTAGCCGATTAAATCGCTTGCCCTAAGGGCGGTTTTTGCCTATACCACGCGCATTACTCACGCAGGGAATGCCCAATTGCCGGGTGCTCTTCGTGTCGGACATGGTGTTCGATGATAGCCCTGCGGCGGACTAACGAGAGAAAGGAAGGCAACGCATGGCTGCACTGCCCGATTATAACATGCGTCAACTGCTGGAAGCAGGGGTGCATTTTGGACACCAAACCCACCGTTGGAACCCTAAAATGGCACCGTATATTTTCGGTGATCGCAACGGTATTCACATTATGGATTTGTCGAAAACCGTTCCCATGCTGCATCAAGCGCTGGTTCAGGTTAAAGATGTTGTGGCTTCCGGCGGCCGCGTGCTGTTTGTCGGCACTAAGCGCCAAGCCAGTGAGCCGATTGCCCGCCATGCCGGTCAATGCGCTCAATATTTCATGAATTCACGTTGGCTCGGCGGCACGCTGACCAACTGGCAGACCATCTCCAATTCCATTAAGCGCTTGCGTGAATTGGAAGAAAAGCTGGACGGTGACGGAGCCGGTGGCCTGACCAAGAAAGAAATTCTCAACCTGACACGCGAACGCGAAAAGCTGGAACGCGCGCTGGGTGGTATTAAAGAAATGGGCGGCGTGCCTGAGCTGATGTTCGTCGTTGATACCAATAAAGAGGCGATTGCCATTGCCGAAGCAAAGACGCTGGGTATTCCGGTGATTGCTATTGTCGACAGTAATTGCGACCCCGACCACATTGATTATCCAATTCCCGGTAATGATGACGCCGCGCGCGCCATTGAGCTTTATTGCGGCCTGATTTCAAAAGCCGTGATTGCGGGTATTGAAGAAAGCAGTTCATCTGCCGGTATTGACCTCGGCGCGGCTGAAGAGCCAATGGCTGAGCCTGCGCTTGAAGAAGCACCTGCCGAAGAAGCACCTGCCGAAGAAGCACCTGCCGAAGAAGCACCTGCCGAAGAAGCACCTGCCGAAGAAGCACCTGCCGAAGAAGCACCTGCTGAAGAAGCACCTGCCGAAGAAGCACCTGCTGAAGAGGCACCTGCTGAAGAAGCGCCTGCCGAAGCTGAAGACGAAAAAGCCGATAATTAGATCGCGGCGGATTTAACTGGAGATCTCCCATGAGTGAAATTACTGCATCAATGGTCAAAGAACTGCGCGAGACAGCTGGCGCGGGCATGATGGATTGTAAAACCGCCCTGCAAGAATGTGATGGCGATATGGCTGCCGCAGTCGATTGGCTGCGCACCAAAGGCCTCGCCAAAGCCGCCAAAAAAGCCGGTCGGGTTGCGGCTGACGGTCTTGTCGGCGTTGCGTCAGAAGGCACATCAGGTGCCGTGGTTGAAGTTAATTCTGAAACCGACTTTGTGGCGCGCAATGAAACCTTCCAATCAATGGTCTCTGATATTGCCGGTGCTGCACTGGCGGCTGACGGTCATGACGGTTTGCTGGCTGCCGATTATCCGGGTGCGGGTAAATCTGTTGAAGACCATGTAACGGAAATGGTCGGCACGATTGGCGAGAATATGAATGTCCGCCGTTCAGAGAAGCTGAATGTCGAAAGCGGCGTTGTGGCCAGCTATATTCACAATCAAGTTGTTGACGGTCTGGGTAAAATCGGCGTTTTGGTGGCACTGGAATCAACCGGCGACACAGCCAAATTGGAAGCGCTGGGTCGCCAGCTTGCCATGCATGTGGCGGCGACCAATCCGCTGGCCGCCAATCTTGATGACCTTGACCCGACTGAAATCGAGCGCGAGCGCGCTGTCTTGATTGCGGAAGCGAAAGAGAGCGGCAAGCCGGACGAGATTATCGAGAAAATGGTCGAAGGGCGTCTACGCAAATTCTATGAAGAAGTTGTGCTGACCAGCCAGATTTTTGTGATTGATGGCGAAACCCGCATCGAAAAGCTGCTGCAAAATGCAGGCGATGATGTTGGCGCGCCGGTAGCCTTGAAAGGCTTTGTTCGCTTTGAACTGGGCGAGGGTGTCGATAAAGGCGAAGAGGCCGATTTCGCAGCTGAAGTTGCCGCGGCTGTTAGCGGAAGCTAGGCCGTAGCACGTCAAACCGGAATCGCGCCATAGTTGCTGTATCTAAAGAGAGGGTAGCATGGCGGATAAACAGCGTTTCAAACGGGTACTCCTGAAAGTCTCCGGCGAAGCCCTGATGGGCGACGGACAATATGGCATTGATGTTGCCACGGTTGACCGCATTGCCGATGAGGTAAAGCAGGCTATCGCGCTGGGCGTTGAAATGTGCATGGTGATTGGCGGCGGTAATATTTTCCGTGGGCTGGCCGGTGCCGCTGACGGCATGGACCGTTCTTCGGCTGATTATATGGGCATGTTGGCAACAGTGATGAATGCGCTGGCCATGCAAAACGGGCTGGAGCGCATGGGCGTGCCGACCCGTGTTTTATCGGCCATTCCAATGAGCACGGTCTGCGAGCCTTATATTCGCCGCCGCGCAACACGCCATATGGAAAAAGGCCGCGTGGTTATTTTTGCCGCCGGCACAGGCAATCCGTTTTTCACCACTGATACCGCCGCCGCCTTGCGCGCGGCTGAAATGAATTGCGACGCATTGATGAAAGGCACCAATGTTGACGGTGTCTATTCGGCTGACCCGAAAAAAGATAAAGATGCGGAGCGTTATGACAATCTGAGCTATATGGAAGTGCTGTCGAAAGATTTGAAGGTTATGGACGCGTCTGCCGTTGCGCTGTCGCGCGAGAATGAAATTCCGATTGTGGTGTTCTCAATCCAAACATCAGGCGGCTTCGTTCAGGTCTTGCAAGGCGAGGGCGCTTGCACCATTGTTCGGGACTAATTGCAGATAGAGGCAGATATGAGCATTGATATTGATGATATTGAACGGCGCATGGAGGGTGCTTTGGCGTCCTTCAAAGCCGATTTGGCAGGATTGCGCACCGGTCGAGCGAGCGCGGGCTTGCTTGAGCCGATTGTGGTCGATGCCTATGGCCAAATGATGCCAATTGCGCAAGTCGGCACGGTGTCGGTGCCTGAGCCGCGCCTGCTGACGGTGCAAGTGTGGGATAAAGGGCAGGTGGCCGCGACTGAAAAAGCCATTCGCGAGAGCAATCTGGGCCTTAATCCGATGACAGAGGGTCAGCTTATTCGTATTCCGCTGCCGGAATTGAATGAAGAGCGGCGCGAGGAATTGGTTAAAGTGGCGGGTGGCTACGCCGAGCAGGCGCGTGTCGCCGTGCGTAATGTGCGCCGCGATGGCATGGATCAGATTAAGAAATCCGAGAAAGACAGCGATATTTCGCAAGATGATGCCAAATTTTATGCCGATGAAGTTCAAGAATTGACCGACAAATTTATTAAGCAAGTTGACGAGACGCTTGAGACGAAAGAGGGCGAAATCCGCCAGGTCTAAGTCATGCAAAAAGACGACGATACCAGCCGACTGCCAAACCATATCGCGTTAATTATGGACGGCAATGGGCGTTGGGCGCAGGCGCGCGGGCTAGAGCGCCGCGAAGGCCACCGCGCCGGTGCCGAGTCGTTGCGCCGTATAGTCGAAGAAAGCAGTGATTTGGGTGTTCATCACCTCACTGTGTTTTCATTCTCCACTGAAAATTGGGGGCGCCCACGAACCGAGGTGAGCTTTCTCATATCGCTGCTGGAGCGTTATATTGAAAGCGATTTGGCCAACTTGCATAGCGAAGGCGTGCGGGTGCGCGTCATTGGTCGGCGTGAGGGACTTTCTAAAAAAATATGCAGTCTTATCGACCGCGCCGAGAGCCTGACCGCGAATAATAACCGGCTATTTTTGCAGATTGCCTTTAATTATGGAGGCCGCGAGGAATTGGCCGATGCGGCCTTGCGTTTGGCGCGCCGCGCGGCCAATGGCAAAATCGACCCGGAATCGATTAATGTCGATGTCTTGGCGGGTGAGCTTTTGACCGCAGGCATACCCAATCCCGACCTTATTATTCGCACCAGCGGCGAGTCACGGCTGAGTAATTTTATGCTGTGGCAAAGCGCTTATGCCGAGCTTTATTTCACCGATGTTTTATGGCCGGATTTTTCGCGCGCCGATTTGGAAGCCGCGATTGCCTTTTACGCTGACCGAGACCGCCGTTTCGGCTTGGTGTTGGCCACCGGCGAATTGGACTGATTGGCGAGCGGGGGGGGTATGGCGGACGCACCGGCAAAATTTGAAGGTTTATTGCAGCGCGTTCGCTCGGCACTGATATTATTACCTTTCGTCATTGCGCCCGTGGTTTATGGCGATTGGTCTTTTACCCTATTGCTCGCCCTTGCCGGATTTTTGATGGCGCGCGAATGGGCCAATTTGCTGGCGGCACCTTCTGATAATGGACGAATTCTCGGCCTCACCGTGGTCGCGATTTTGGCCTTCGGATTATGGGCCGGGGCCGGAAATGCGGTGGCCTTGATTGTTGTGCTATCGCTTGTGGCGGCTGCTTTTGCGCTGGCCAAAGGGCGACGTTTGGGGCCGCTGGTCGGCGGTCTTTACTATGTCGCTCTGCCTTTGGTGGTGGCGCAATATCTGCGCGAAGACGCGCTGGGCGAGTTTATCATTGGCTATATTTTATTGTCGGTTTGGGCGGTTGATATTTTCGCCATGTTCACCGGAAAAATTATCGGCGGGCCGAAATTGGCGCCGGTCATCTCACCGAAAAAAACCTGGGCCGGGCTATTTGGCGGCATGGTGGGCGCGGCATTAGCGGCCGTGTTGTCGTTTCTGACTGTGGTCGGCTTCGGTTTCGGGCAAATGCAATTCACCAGCCTTGCGCTGTTCGCGCCTCTGCTGGCTATCGTCGCGCAGGCCGCTGACTTATTTGAAAGCGCCATTAAACGGCGTTTCAATGTTAAAGACTCCGGCGCGATTATTCCCGGGCATGGCGGCTTGCTTGACCGCGTTGACGGGTTGATTGGCGTGCTGATTGTTGCTTATGCGATTGTGCTATGGCGCGGCGGCGCGTCATCGCAAGCGCTTTGGATTTGGTAGCTATGCGGCAGGTCTCTCTTTTTGGTGCAACCGGCACGATTGGCGATAATGCGCTCGATTTAATGACGCGCCATGCTGACCGCTTCTCGCTCTTTGCGGCCAGTGCCGACAATAATGTAGATAAGCTGGCTGATATTGCGCGGCGATTTAATCCTTCGATTTTGGTGATTGGCGAGGCGGCAGGCCACGAACGATTGGCTGCGGCGTTGCCCGATTTTTCGGGTGAAATTTGGGTTGGCGAAAGCGGCCTTGCTCAAATGGCGCAACAAGAAACCGATATTGCGATTATGGGGATTGTCGGCTTTGCTGGTCTCGCCCCGTCAATGATTTGCGCGGCACAGGGCGGCACTTTGGCGTTGGCCAATAAAGAGGCACTGGTGGCAGGTGGCCGTCATCTGATGGGCATGGCGGCGCAGCATGGCACAAAAATTCTGCCGGTCGATAGCGAGCATAATGCGGTGTTTCAGCTTTTGCAGGGGCAGGGCGATTTGCAGCATGTCGATAAGATTGTGCTTACCGCATCGGGCGGGCCGTTTCGCGACCTGTCTTTTGATGAGATGAGAGATGTCTCACCGGCGCAAGCTGTGGCGCATCCGAATTGGGATATGGGCGCGAAGATATCGGTCGATAGCGCGACGATGATGAATAAAGGGCTGGAATTGATTGAGGCGCGGCATTTATTTGATGTCGCAGCCGATAAGCTCGATGCGCTTATTCACCCGCAATCCATTGTGCATGGGCTGGTTTATTTTGCTGATGGCAGTGTGTTGGCGCAAAAGGGCAGCCCCGATATGCGCGTGCCGCTGGCCTATTGCATGGCTTATCCGCAGCGCATTGATGCGGGCGTTGCACCGCTTGATTTGGCAGCGCATGGACGGCTCGATTTCGCCGCTGTCGATCGGGCGCAGTTTCCCTGTCTCGCGTTGGCCGAAGCGGCAATGCGCGCTGACGGGTCGGCACCGGCGCGGCTCAATGCGGCTAATGAGGTTGCCGTGGCGGCGTTTCTTGAGGGGCGTATCGGGTTTCTGCAAATTGCCGAGACGGTTGATGCGGTTTTGCAAAAAGCGGTTTCGGAATGCAGTGATGATGTCGCCGCCTTGCCCGCCATTGATGCCGAGGCGCGGGCGCAGGCGGGTGAATTTATTGCTGCACTTTAGGGCACGATTCTGCCGCATTTCAGGGGCAAGCTGTTTCGTGCTAAAGGTCTTTATCTAATGCGAAAAAAGGTCATAATGCTGCAACTTTTGGGAGCTTGATGTGGAAGCGATTAACTATCTTTATGGCGCACTGGGCTTGGCCTATATCGTGCCGTTTTTGTTTGTCTTGACCATTGTCGTTTTCTTTCATGAACTCGGCCATTTTTATGCTGCGCGCCGCTGTGGTGTG